>Ga0194059_1000203_pt1 | contig 29301 bp, 31 predicted proteins | sample SepL6211m_MetaG_FD_163426 | JGI IMG/M metagenome (GOLD analysis project Ga0194059, IMG submission 163426) | Anoxic zone freshwater microbial communities from boreal shield lake in IISD Experimental Lakes Area, Ontario, Canada - Sep2016-L626-11m | ecosystem: Environmental > Aquatic > Freshwater >...
CCTTTCCGCAAAATATTCGGTCATGCAGGGGGCGATGGCGGCTCTGGAGAGGATTTTTGCGCTGCTGGATACGCCAAGCTCCTCTCCCCCCCTCCCAACCTCCCCCCGCTGGGGGGAGGAGCAAACGCCCTCACCTTTAGGCCCCAGAGGGTCCAGCGGGGGAGGGTCGGGGAGGGGGAAGAATTCGGTTCCCCTCATCGAATTCCGTGATGTTTCATTTTCCTACCAGGTCGGCAACGATATTCTGAGCGGCTTCAATCTCACCGTCCAACGTGGAGAGCGGATTGCAATCGTCGGGGAAAGCGGCGGCGGAAAAACCACGATAACCCGGCTGCTGACACGACTGTATGAAATCGAGCGCGGCACTATTCTCATTGAAGGAATCGACATCAGTACACTTGATCTGGCTGAGGTTCGCAGCAGGGTTGGGGTGGTGCTCCAGGATCCCTGCCTGTTCGCCGGAAGTATTGAATTCAATATCTGTCTCGGTAATGAACAGGTTCGGCAGCGTGTCCGTCAGGCGGCAGCGGCGGTTGGTGCCGACCGTTTTATTGAGAGGCTGCCACGCGGCTACGAGGAAGAGGTACGGGAGCGGGGCAGCAACTTCTCCGTTGGAGAGAAGCAATTGATCTCTTTTGCCCGGGCTGTTGCCTTTGACCCTGAGATACTTGTCCTTGATGAAGCCACCGCCAGCATTGACAGCGCCTCCGAGCAGATGATTCAGGAGGGAATTACCGGGATGATGCAGGGGCGCACCTCTCTGGTAATTGCCCATCGTCTCTCCACTATCCGGAATGCAGACCGGATCATCACCATCCAGAATGGTGTCAAAGCCGAAGAGGGCACTCACGAGGAACTGCTGCAAGCCGGCGGGATATATGCACGGCTGCATCAACTGCAGTTCAGTGAAAGATAAAAAATATTAACAGGGATACAGGGGATGCAGGGGATAACGGCAAAAACAAGCCATTCTGTTTTTGGGTTTAGTAAACAATATCTCCCCGTTTTTAAAAGGTTTTATCCCCTTTATCCCTTTTATCCCTGTAAAAATGCCTTTGGTTTTTGTGCTTTTTTTGTTATGGCTGAAATGAAAATATAATTGTTACAGGAGTCTATCATGTGTACAACCTGCGGATGCCCTACGACCGAACATAATCATGAGCACGATCATACTCACAATCACGGCCATAATCACGAAAATCAGCACAAACACGACGCCGGCCATCACCATTCACACGACCACAAAGGCACACATTCGCACGGTCATGATGAAAAGCACGTCAAGCGGACGACCATTGCGATTGAAGAGGATATTCTGGGCAAAAACAACCGTCTGGCCAGTTTTAATCGTGCCCTGTTCAAGGACAAGGGGATTTTTGTCTTGAACCTGGTCAGCTCGCCAGGATCCGGTAAGACAACACTTCTGGAACGGACCTTGCGCGACCTGTCACCCAAACTCCGCTGTGCCGTCATAGAGGGCGACCAGCAGACTGATAACGATGCCCGGCGCATCGCCGCAACCGGAGTGCCGGTGCGGCAGATAAATACCGGGGCCGGTTGCCATCTCGACGCCCATATGATCATGCATGGTACCGATGGTTTTGATATGGATAATCTGGATCTGCTTCTGATTGAGAATGTCGGTAATCTCGTCTGCCCGGCTGCATTCGACCTGGGTGAACATCACAAAGTCGCCGTTCTTTCAGTTACCGAAGGAGAGGACAAACCGCTCAAATATCCACAGATGTTCCGCAACTCTACCGTTATGCTGCTCAACAAAACCGACCTGCTGCCGCACCTTGATTTTGATGTGGAAAAATGCAAGGAGTACGCCCGCCGTGTCAATCCGGACATCATCATCTTTGAACTGTCGGCACGCAGCGGTGATGGTATGGAGGCCTGGTATCAGTGGCTGACTGATGGGGTGGGCAAAGGGTAGAATATATTTTCTTGTGCTGATATAGAAATTCTTATACAACCACTCCATGAAAAAAATACTGATATCATGGATAGGTAGAACAGACCTTCGCGCGGTGGCAGAAGGTGTCATAGTTGGACTCGGCCCGATTGCGCAAGCGATTCGGGCTGTTTCTTTTGATCAGGTACTCTTACTGAACAACTTCCCGGAAGCGGAGGTTAACCCGTACCTCCGCTGGCTGCAGGGCATAAAAAAGCTTCCACTTTCATACCGCCAGGTCACGCTCACCAGCCCCACTAATTTTGCTGAAATATATGAAACGGCTGAATCAGCAGTGCAAACGTGCCGCGATGAAAATGGCTCTGATATCGACCTGACTTTTCACCTCAGCCCCGGCACTCCAGCCATGGCTGCGGTCTGGATTCTGATTGCCGCCGGACGCTATCCGGCACAGTTGATTGAATCCTCGCGTGAGCAGGGCATCAAGACGGTTACCATTCCGTTCGAGATTGCTGCCGAATACCTGCCGCGTCTGCGGGAAAATCAGGATTTGTGGATTTTGGAACGCTGTGCGGCCCTCCCCCCCAACCTGCCCGCTTTTGAAGAGATTATCCACCAGAGCGACACCATGAAACGGGTGGTAGAACGCGCCCTGCGTGTCGCGCCCCGCAATCTGCCGGTATTGATTGAAGGTGAATCGGGCACAGGTAAGGAGCTGCTGGCACGCGCGATTCATGTCGGCGGCCTTACTCCAAACGGTCCCTTTGTTGCCGTTAACTGTGGGGCTATTCCGGAAAACCTGATGGAGTCGGAATTCTTTGGCCATAAGAAAGGTTCCTTCACCGGTGCGGCAAGCGAGCGCAAAGGTCATTTTGTCGAGGCCGATGGCGGTACGCTTTTTCTCGACGAAATCGGCGAACTGCCGCTCTCCATGCAGGCTCGTCTGTTACGGGCACTGCAGCAGGGAGAAGTAACCCCGGTGGGTGCTTCGAAACCGGTGCCGTTCAAAACCCGCATCATCGCCGCCACCAATCGCACTCTGATTGATGAAGTGGCAGCAGGCCATTTCCGTGAAGATCTCTTCTATCGCCTGGCGGTGGCAACACTTGGTCTGCCGCCGCTGCGGGAGCGTCAGGGAGATGTGGGGCTCTTGATTGATAAGCTGATGACTCAGGTAAACAGCGGGCTTGCAGGTGATTCTGCAAAACCGCTCACGCTCTCCCCCGGTGCCCGCGCCCTGCTGCTGGCTCACAGCTGGCCGGGCAATGTGCGTGAACTGCTCAACACGCTGCACCGGGTCGCCGCCTGGTGCGAAGATGCCACCATTTCATCCGCCGAGATGCGCGAAGCGATCCTGCCTGCGCGGACGGTGCAGACGGTGCTGGGTAATGAGAGCGCACCGTTGGTGGATAGCTTCAGTTTGCCGGACATTCTGGCCGATGTTGCCAAGAAGTACCTCGAAAAGGCAATGAAGCAGGCTGGTGGTAACAAGACTAAAGCGGCGAAACTACTGGGGCTACCCAATTACCAGACGCTGGATAACTGGTTGAGGAAGTATGGGGTGGAGTGATTCTGGGGCGTAGTTTATAAAATCCAGAACCGTACGAATCATTTCCGCGCAAAGGCCAGCGCTACTGAAAGATCGTCGTCAACAGTACCGGAGGTATCGGCGTTTTTCTGGATGGTACTGTACAAGCTAAAAAAATCTTCTTGAATTTTATTCATCTGGACTTGTATTTCTGCAGGCGAAAGGCTCTTCATTACAGTGTATCACCGGAAACCGGAGCTACATCGGGAGCAGAGGCGAGCATTTTCAAATATGTATCGTGATCGGGAGAAAGTGCGCCTCGATCTTTGAAAAACTGTTCCGTGGTGAGTGCGGAAATTTTTTCAGCAATGGCGGTGACAAAGAACTGATTCATTGATACATGGTCAAATTCAGCGCACCCCTTGGCCGCCTTGAAAAGCGAATCCGGTATTCTTAACGCATACTGGCTCATGGTGATACCTCCATAATCCGCAATAGTTCTGCGGGAGTAAAAAGTTTGATGCCAAATTTTGCAGCGGCTGGCTCGAAGTCTTTGGTGTTGAATGTTACGATACAATCAGCGCTTCCGTTTACCGCAGTTTCCAGAACCATCTCATCATTCGGATCGCTCAACTGCGGTCTCCAGAGGACATGGAGAGTTACCGGTCGTGAATTATTCGCCCAGAAAGCAAGAAACCGATCTATTGTTTCGTATGTAAACCCATGTCTTGCGAGCATTTCCGGTCGTTTGAGCACACTTTCATATTCAAGGAATAGCGGGACTGATACAAGCATCAAACAATCGTCACTACCAACCAGTTGCAGCAGTCTATTGGAAGCGCCATGGCGGCTCATTAGTCCGCTGAGGATTACATTCGTATCGAGCACTATCTTGATCATATCGTATATGATATAGAGAAGAATAGCTTTTGTAAATGAGTCTTTCGAATTGTAGCCAAGTAGATCGCATTACGGAATTTCATCGCGATATTTATAGCTGGACAATTGGATTTAGAAGTATGGAACAGTGGGATTTAGAGGAGGATTTATGAACCAAACGTCACGTATATTGAGTTTTATGATTGACAGTGTTACTGCGGATGAGTTGGAACAGCTTATACAGCCAGACCAACGAAGCAAGTTTGTGTCACAGGCAATTGCCAACAAACTGGCAATGCATCGCAGAAAAATGGTTGTCTCTGAGATGCTTGAAGATTGTGTGGGAATGCCATTTATTGCACACGGAAAGCTGCCGTCGGATTTGGCTGAAGATCGGAAAAGAGGGTAAAATGGTTTTGGCGGATGCAACTGCGTTGGTAAATTGGAGATTATCATGTTTCCAATTCGAGACGCACTGCGTCTCAAATTAAGCTGGACTTGCTATTTGTTACATGCGACCGGGGAATGAATTCTCCGTCTACCGCCATACCGTCACTACGTGACAAAGCGGTGCAAGCCCCATCGGGGCGTTCGATGGTAGCCGTGGGATTCATCCCACGGGTTGATGCGACACACCATCAATCTGTCACTCTGTGACGTATGATGTCTGGCTGCAGATAACACAAATAAATTTATATATAAACAAATTATTTTATATTTACAGACACAAGAACAATGCGACCGCCGCAAGACACATATTGGTTTTGGCTTAATACAAATTTTACAGTACAACTACATCAATAGGTTACATAGTAAAATATAATTTTACAAAACTTGGCACAACATCTGCTTTAACAAGAAATCGTTCGTTCACTCAAACGGACAATTAAACAGGAGTCATTGATGTTGACATCACTTAGCCTTGGCAATTTCAAGGCGTTTTCTGACGTACAGAATATTCCCATAAAACCTATTACGTTGATCTTTGGTCCAAATAGTGCCGGAAAATCCAGCCTGATTCATGGCTTGTTGCTCGCCCATCATGCCAATGAAACTGGAGAGCTTGATGCTCATTTGACAGGGATTGGTGGTGATTCCGTTGATCTTGGCGGATTTCAGCAATATGTACATCGCCGTGATACAACCCAAACAGTGGCTTGGTCCGCTACAATAGACTTTTCCGGATTTGCTGCCAGAAGAGGCGTTATTCTCAACTCCGCCCGCCAGACTGAAATCAGCGTTGCCATCGGCATGGTTGGCGACAAACCGTATGTCAAAACCTGCGACATAACCGTTGATGGTGCAATCCTGATCGCCATGTTCCGTCGCCCTGACAATACCTACCGGATGAGCCGCCTTGATTATCATCACCCACTCTTCAGGCAGGTCATTGAGACTATCCTTGAATCGGTTTTGCGTACCACGCCAACTGAAGAGGCCATTGTCAAAGTCAACCGCCTTATTGACGATGTGATTCTCCAGATGCCGGTTGAAGCTGGCAATCTGCTCCCGTTTGGATTGACCATGAATCTTGATGCCAGCCATTCCGATGAAGCGGTTGCCGGAATATCATTAAATGCCGACAGCACCAGTATTGACGCCGCATTACAGTTTTATCTTCCGCGTATTGTCGATGAATTTATCAGGGATATACATGCCGTTCTGTCCGGCGAACTGAACCGCTTGCAGTATCTTGGACCGCTCCGTTCCTATCCTCCCCGGCAGATCATTTTTTCACAGCATCACGATCGCAACTGGATTGCCGGTGGCGGATTCGCCTGGGATGTTGTGCGCAAGAATGCCGCTGTCCGTGCAAAGGTGAATCTCTGGCTTGGCAAACACAAACTTGATACGCCGTACGAGTTGGAAGTCCGTAATCTGGTGACGCTGGACGATCTTGGCGCTGACTATGAACAGCAAATCGAAAGTATTGAACAGCGCTTTACCGGGCAACAGGCTGATTTCGATCTTTTCGGCGAGTTGTATGGCGTACTGAACCGCATGAAATCTACAGAAGAACATGTTTCAACAGCCCAGGAGTTGCGGCTTATAGACAAGCGCGGCAACACTCCGGTTTCCCATCGTGATGTTGGTATCGGCATCAGCCAGGTTTTACCGGTGTTGGTAAGCGCCTTTGCCTCTACAGGAAAAATTTTGGCCATCGAACAACCGGAGATCCATCTCCATCCGGCCATGCAGGCTGAAATTGCTGATGTCTTTATCGAATCAGCCCTCGCCGGCCAGAACAATACGTTCCTGATTGAAACCCATAGTGAGCATTTAATTCTGCGGATTTTGCGGCGAATTCGCGAAACTGCCGATGGTGAACTTGAGGAGGGAATGCAGCCGATCAGCCCGCAGGATGTGCAGGTTATTTACGCCAAGCCAACCAATAAGGGAACCGTGCTGTATCACCTTCCGATACGAGAAGATGGGGATTTTGATGAAAAATGGCCTGACGGATTTTTCGCCGAACGCGCAAAGGAGCTGTTCTGATGCTGCATGAGTATGCTCTTGACCCATCCGTGCTGACCAACTGGCAATCGTTCCGCTATTTCTTTGAAAATTTCGGCGTACCACAAGGGCGCATGATTTCCCAGTATCCCAAAAAATGGAAAAAACTGGTTTACGAAGCCTGCTCTGGCTGCCGTGACATTGAGCGTAGTCGGATTGAACAACGGCTTGCCGATATCGACGACCGACTCTTTCGGACAACAGCCCTTTTTGATGCTGCGCTCCCGTGGCTTGTTAATGCCGAAACCAACCGCAAAGCGTTTAGAGCTGTTATCAGCACAGCCAATCCGAGTCGTCACGATAATATAATAATTGCTGATGACATTTCAGATACTGATCCACTTTGGCGGGTTGATCGTGAAAAGCCGGTGTTGCGCACAGCACAAGAGTTAGCCGCTTGCGCGGGCAGATTGCTGGAACATGCCAGAGAGGTGCTTTTTATTGATCCGCATTTTGATGCAACAAAACCGCGCTATCGCAACACTTTGAAGGCTTTTTTGGAGAAAATTCCGGAACCTGGCAAGTTGAAGCGCATTGAGTATCATGTATCGAATACGCTACTCCCAGGGAATTTTTCGGGTTCACTGCAGGAACATTTGCCGCGCATTATGAGCCGGGATGTCACTATAACTTTCATCCGCTGGCAGGAAGCAAACAGCGGGGACTCGCTCCACCCCAGATATATCCTGACTGATCGAGGCGGAATAAGGATTGAACACGGTCTGGACGAGGAGCATGGTGGCCCGACAGCGGATGTTTCGCTTCTCGATAGTACTCTTTTCAAGTCTCGCTGGGATGATTATCAGAAAAATACGGCGGCGTATTTTGATAAAGCAAAGGCAAAGCCAACGTTTGTGTATGTGGATGAATTTAGTGTTACAGGGACTCGGTGAGTTCGTTCCTCGTTCCCACGCGCTGCGTGGGAATGCATCGTCAACGCGCTGCGTTGCGAGGCAAGACGGGGCGCAGCGCGCCTAAACTGTATTCTCACGCAGCGCGTGGGAATAAGAAGCGAAGAATCTTGTGGTTTTGAAATAATATCAGTGAGGAAAATATGACTTCGTTTAGCGATCCAATGCAGGAGCTGAATCAAAAGGTTCTTGAAAAACAGGCTGGTGGTCTGCTGGCAGAGATAGAGCGCAATATGCTCGCCGGAAATTTTCCGGCTGCCTTTGAGCGCCTCTATTTCTACATCTCCCAAAATCACTCCACTCAAGCAGCCTCTTCTGTTATCGAAAAGTTTCCGGAGACAGCCGTTGTCTTTTCAGCACGTGAAGCGCTGCTTGCCTTTGCGAATCGAGATAAAACACTGGCCTGCTGGCAGGCGTTTATTGAGGCAGAAAAGCTGGTTGCGGCTGGTGCGTTTGACGAGGCAACAACTCTGCTACGCCGCGCTCGTGCAGGCTTTGCAGGTGCGCCGGAGTTTGCAAAAATTCAAGATGCGTGGACTACTGCCAAGGCGGATCAATTGCGTCAGGCGTTGATGCGTGGGGATGAACAGACGGCGGGGAGGGTGGAAAAAGAGATCGAAATTGATTGTAAAATAGCGGCAGTTCAACTTATTGAGAACGTCAAAAAACAATTTAAAATTACATTCAACCAAAAAATAATTACCAAAACAGATAATGGCTTCAAACTATTGCTTAATAGCGAGGAATTCGTAAAAGCTAAATATCTCAATAATTATGGTAACAAGTTATTCTTTATTAAAACCAATAGCAAAGATAGTCACTCAATCATTGTTATTGATTTGAACGAAGCTAATACGATTGAATACTACTTTACACGGCAGTTTGCTTTTTCACCTTACAATCAAAATTTCTTTGAAGTTGACGAAAGCAACAATATTTACGGGCTAATTTCAGATGACTTTGAATACATTCGCTTTAGACTGGATGGAGATAGCAGCGCCATAACTATGTTCGTTGACATTTCATCGACTCTTGATACGACCTCTGCTACTGATCCTTGGGTATCCTCACTAGCACAGCATAAGAGCAATAATGATCTACTGTATTTTACGTACGATACGACTTGTGGTAACGAAAACGATACCGAAAAATTCGTAAGCTTAGATTTAATAAAAAATACTATTATTTATAAACATGATTGTAATGATGAGTCAAAACAATTGAAATCCCCAATTTTAATCCCAGGTAGCACACCAACATTTATTGCCGGTTATAGCGATGAATATACTGGTCTCTACAACAATAAATTTATATTGACCAAACGTATCTCAGACAAAACAAAAGATTATTTCAGTTATATAAAATGTAAAGGAATTGATTATCTAGCTAAGTCAATTTGTTTTATTGCTGAGGGCTCTGACGAAAAAGGCGATGAAAGATATGATTTATTTGAAACGGATTTCGATCTCAATATTAAAGAGATACACGCAAATATTTTTTCATCATCAGGCTGGTGGCATGAAGAGAATGCTCAATATGACACTGCAAATGGTCTTGTTTATTTTGAAGGTATTAGTTTGCAAGTGTACGACTACAAAAACAAGAGGTACATTTTGACATTCAAAGACGAGTACCGTACGCAGCTCATTTATTTTAAGCAAAACAACAAACCATATATTTGGGAGGTAAAAGATAACACACTAAATATCATAGAATGTTCTGGATACATTCTTGAACTACTCCAAGAGAACGAGACTAATAGTGAATTAGCATCATCGAGGCATCTATCTGCACAAAATTCGATCAATCAATCCCATAATAAAATTTGGGAACCACTCCTTGAGTCAATAAAAAACAAACCTTCAATAAAAAGAACGAATGAATCTCAAACGAGCCTGACACTTATCACCACTGTCCAAGAAGGATATGAACGTGATTTGTGACACCCTACTTTATGGCTTTCCATGGAAACAACATTGAGCTGTCCACAATCCAATTATCAGTGTTTTGCCTGCTGATAAGTTTCGCCTCCTTGCGCTGACGTCAACCTGTTTTCTTTAGCGCTCGATTCAGTAAGCACCATTTTTTAAAAATACCAGTGAGGAAAAAATGACATCGTTTACCGATCCCATGCAGGAGCTGAATCAAAAAGTTCTGGAAAAACAGGCACACGCTCTGCTGGCAGAGATAGAAAGTACTATGCTCTCCGGAAATCTTCCGGCTGCGTTTGAGCGCCTCTATTTCTACATCTCCCAGAATCACTCAAGTCAAGCCGCCAGCTTGATCATCAAAAAGTTTCCGGCGACTGCCGTTGTCTTTTCAGCACGCGATGCCCTGCTTGCCTTTGCCAATCGAGATAAAGCACTGGCCTGCTGGCAGGCGTTTATTGAGGCAGAAAAACTGGTGAACGCTGGTTCGTTTGACGAGGCGACAGCTCTGCTACGCCGCGCTCGTACTGGCTTTGCTGGTGCGCCGGAGTTTGCAAAGGTTCAGGATGCATGGTCTACTGCCAAAGCGGAACAACTGCGTCAGGCGTTGATGCGTGGGGATGAACATACGGCGAAGAGGGTAGAGAAAGAGATTGATAGTGAAGTTGTTACAGACCCAGTACATGAGGAGATAGATCATCTTTTTTCGATAGAGAGCCGAGATATTGTTGTAACTCACCAAAATGGAAACATTGAGTTTCATCTTGATACAGATTCCATAGCAAATACAAATGTACTTGAATCATTTGATGATGACCGTGTTTGTTTTCTTATCTTGCGTGAAGAAGCACAGCATATTGGTCTACTGGTATATGATGCCGTCACCAACAAGGCATTTATGCATAGTCTAACCGGAATAAGTTTCAATGAGTCTACATTGAGATCAATATCGGTAACATATAACGAGCAATTCGTTGTCAGTAATAACACTCTGAAATCAATACCAGGGTCTAGAAGTGAATATTATCTTATAATTCACGAAACTAAAAACCTACTTCGATTAAAATTGGACGGACATGATTCCTCCGTTACAGCGATATGTGATCTTCATCGCCACATTGCATTTGTGGATGAAAAGGGGGATGAAAAATGGATTGAGAATTTTATACCTTTTGATAGAGATGGTGTATTGATTCACTTTAGAAATGAAAATGAATACATTCATAAACTATTTATGCTACGGATCATGGCCGATACGATAGCAACAAGTAATGAATTTGAATCTATGTACGGTGGAGATTTGTTTACAAATGGTACAAAAGCATTCGCAATATTTCATGATTTTTCCGGTCTTGAATGCTATGACAGAAACCTGAAACACCACGTAAAATCAATAGATCAAAAATATGATTATTTTCAGAACGTCAAGGTAGACTATCGAAGTAAGCAAATATATCTTATTGCAGCGTGCAGAGCGGGTGAAAATGAACGACCTATATTTGATTTATTAGTATTAAATTTTGATTTTAAGATAGTTAATCGGAGTGAGAATATTTACCCATATCACGATTCTATGGATATGTGGCTGAATTATGATTTCAGATATGATGTTGAAAATGAGCTAATCTATTTCAGCGAAATGTCAAGCTATTGTGCATATAATTTTGTCAGTAAAACATTCATAACCAGCACATCGGTTCCAATTTTCCTTTATGTGAATGCTTCAAAAGCGACATTTCGAGACACATTTGACAAAATAAACAAAAAGATTGTTCTTGAGAATCAAACAGAAAAAATTATGTCGGCAAAAAACCATATTTTGACAAATCAAAACGCGGCTCTTTGTTTTAATGCGATGCTAAAAAATATCGGACTGGCCTTCTACAACAGATACCTTGAGCCGATTAGACAGGCGAAACAAGAAAACTTGCTTGAAAAATATTTAGAAAATGCTATCCAACATCACGATCAATTAATTGGGAATTCAGAGTGGAAATCTGAAGAAATGGTTTTTTTCACCAACGGTCTCCAAGCCATAGCCACCGCCGTCCACGAAGGATACGACCGTGACCTGTGACAGCCCACTTCATAGCCTTCCGCAAGAACTTCGTACCGGCCACGATCGCATCACCAGCATATTAAATGCTGCAAAACACCGTACTCCAAGTGACGCCATCGAACAACTTTGCTTCCTGATTTTCCTGAAAATCCTAGACGAAGAAGCTGAGGATAACGTAACAGGGGACCTATTCCCTTCCCAGACCGAGCGCTTTCGCTGGTCGCGGTGGTGCGGCAAGCCGGCTGCTGAGTTGCGTGATTTCCTGAGTGATGATGTGTTCCCCTACATGAGTTCACTGGTACGCGAAGATCAGCAGGTAGCGGATTATTTTCGTGGTGCTGCGCTGGAGATTAAAGAACCGGAAATGCTCAAGCGGATTGTTGATGAACTGGACCAGATTAAATTTACAAAATTGCAGAGCATTGATAGCGGCAATTTCTTTGAAGCATTCCTGGGCAGACTTAGCAACAGCTCTGATACTGGACACTATTACATACCGAAGATCATACGCGAAATCATGATTACACTGGCTAACCCCAAAGCTGGCGAAACGATCAACGACATGGCGTGCGGAACAGGTGGATTGCTGGTTGAAGCAATAAAAATCAAGCCCCCCTTGATAAAGCACCTAAACTACGGGCATGAAGGGGATTTAGGGGGATTTGCCTTTAACCCTATAAACCAAATCCCCCCTGGCCCCCCTTTACAAAGTGGGGAATTCTATGTTTCCGGTGCCGACATCTCCCATCAAATGGTACGCATTACCACCATGAATCTGATACTTCACGGCATTCGCCATCCCAAGATAACGAGGGCAAACACTCTCGCCACAACGGGCGGCTTACCCGAAGATGAATTGAACCGGAAATACAGCATCGTACTGTGTGATCCGCCAATGGGGATGCAAGTGCCTCGCGGTTTTCTGCGTCAAGGCTTGCCGAATGACGCCAGAAGAAGTGAACTACTCTTTACCTGGCTGGCAATGGAATTGCTGGAACCAGGTGGAAGAGCGGCTGTCATACTTCCGGAAGCAGTTTTATCTGCAACGGCTCCCGCAGCTTTTGGGCTTCGCAAAAAGCTGGTGGATGACTTTGATTTGTTGGCCGTTATTTCTCTCCCATCCAATTGTTTTAGAGCCTCTGGCGTTCTTAAAGCATCCATTGTTGTATTCCGTCGCCCAACGGCTAGTGTTTTAGACAAAAACTGCATGACTCTTTTCTGTGAACTGGATAATTACGGCTCCAAAGTTTTGGATTTTATGCACCATTATGTTGCGAACGATTTGCAAGTTGGAGTATTGGCCGAATCTGATGTTTCTTTCCGACATGCAACACGCAAAGCGATTGCCGCCGCCAAGTATAATCTGGCGCCAGAAAATTATATTCTCTCCACTACAGCAGTTGAAGACACGGCTGAATTGATTCACGAACTGCTGAAAATGGAGCAAGAGTTGATTACGGTTCTTAGGACTGTGCAACATGCGCAAAACGTTGATACCAGATGGATAAAGAAACAGAGTGAGGCAACAAGAGAACTGCTTGAATTGTTGAAGGGAGATTAACCAACCATGCAAACCCTTTCACCCGCCCCAACACTCAAAGACCTGCGCGATCGCATTGACGAAGCCATCGCAATAGCCGGAGAAGACGCCACCTGGAACGGCTTTGAAGACTAGGCGCTTTACATCTATCACCCGACCGACAGCAGCAAGTGGGTTGCGATTTTTCCGATTGACGGGATATATAGTTCAAAAAATGGCTCCAGGAGGCCGCTATGCTTGCTTACAAACAATATGTAACTATCAGTGATCCGTCAAAAATGGAGTTGACTAATCTCCCTTTTCGTAAGGGTCAGCGGGTTGAGATCGTGATGATCGCCGATGATGACGACCGGGCGGTTCGGGTTGATGAACTGCGAGAGCTTTTCAAAAAGACCCAGGTATTGCCGCAGATTCAGGCCATTTCAGAGGATATGATTGCCGAAGAAATCGAGAAGTACCGGGTCGAAAGATGAAGGTAAGTTTTCCAATGGAATAAATCTTTCCATTCCGAGGAGATAGAAGGAACCCAACCATGCAAACCCTTTCACCCGCCCCAACTCTCAAAGGCCTGCACGACCGCATCGACGAAGCCATCGCAATCGCCGGAGAAGATGCCGCCTGGAACGGTTTTGACGACGAGGCGCTTTCCATCTTTCACCCAACCGACGGCAGCAAGTAGGTTGCAATATTTCCGAGAGATGGCTTAAAGCATGGCCATCCCTGACATCCCTAAAAAGCAACGTGCAATATATGCACATTGCCAAATTTTGCCAAATAATGAGGCATTAATATGAACCCTACTGACAATGCAGTTGTCCTGTACCAGACCCCGGATGGAGCAACCTTGCTAGCGGTGCACCTCGAAAAAGAGACAGTCTGGCTGACACTCAATCAGATTTCTGACCTGTTTAACAGAGACAAATCGGTCATTTCCAGACATTTACACAATGTATTTCGTGAAGGAGAATTGCTTCGCTCTGCAGTTGTTGCAAAATATGCAACAACTGCCGCTGACGGCAAAAACTATCGGACAGAATACTTCAATCTTGATGTAATAATATCCGTCGGCTACCGGGTCAAGTCACAGCAAGGCACCCGCTTTCGCCAGTGGGCCACTCAGGTTCTAAAAGACCACATCGTCCAAGGCTACACTATCAACGAACAGCGCTTCCGTGAACAGGCAGAAAAACTGACCGACATGAGACGGACTGTGGAACTGTTGGCCCGCACCCTCGCCAATCAGGAACTGGTCAACGAAACCGGCAAAAACGTGCTACGGGTCATCACCGATTACGCATACGCTCTGAACCTGCTGGATCGATACGATCACGGCACCCTGACCATCGAAGAGACTACACAACTGGCACTGCACATAATCGACTACGAAGAGGCAATAGGAATTGTTGCTTCAATGAAAGGCGAATTTGACGGTTTGTTCGGCATTGAGAAAGATCAAGGCTTCAAGAGCGCCCTTGGTGCTATTTATCAGACTTTTGGCGGCGAGGAATTGTACCCGAGTGTGGAAGAAAAGGGGGCCAACCTCCTCTACTTCATCGTTAAAAACCATGCCTTCAGTGACGGCAACAAGCGGATCGCCGCCGCCCTGTTCATCTATTTCCTCGGCATGAACGGCATTCTCTATCGTCCTGATGGAAGCAAACGACTGGCCGACAACGCCTTGGTCGCTCTGACGCTTCTTATTGCCGAGAGCCGTCCGGATGAGAAGGACACGATTGTTAAGGTGATCGTGAATCTAATTAATCGGAATAATGATTGATTACATGGCGCCTTACATCTATCACCCAACCGGCAGCAGCACATGGGGCGTTGTTTTCCCGAGATAGGGCTTAAAGCATGGCCACCCATGAGGATAAATGTTTATGATCCGCACACACTATGAAATCACCGGCATCGTCCAGGGGGTCGGTTTCCGACCGTTCGTGTACCGGATCGCACATGATCTGAATCTGACCGGCTGGGTGCGCAATACTCCGTCAGGTGTTGAGCTTGAGGTTCAGGGCGGTGCTGACCGTCTTACCGATTTTGAGGACGCACTCCAGAACAGGCTGCCACCCCTGGCGGTCGTGACATCGCAAACCAGCACAGATGCCATCACCATTGACGGAGAAAGTTCCTTCATCATTCTCCCGAGCGGAAGCGGCAGAGCCGATATTCAGATCGCCCCCGATACGGCAATCTGCTCTGACTGCCTGATTGAAATGAATGACCCGGCCGACCGCCGCTATCGCTACCCGTTCATAACCTGCACCAACTGCGGTCCCCGCTACAGTATCATCACCGGCACCCCGTACGACCGTCCCAAGACAACCATGGTCGGCTTTCCACTCTGCCCCGACTGTCGAAGTGAATATCAGAATCCGCTCGACCGGCGCTTTCACGCCCAACCGATCGCCTGCCACGTCTGTGGTCCGCAGATGAAACTGCTAAGATCCCCCCTCCCGTCCTCCCCCAGCTGGGGGGAGGAGCATAACTCCCTCCCCCAGCGGGGGAGGGTTGGGGAGTGGGGAGGTGATGCCGCCATCGTCCAGGCCATTCAACTCCTTAAAAGCGGTGCCATCCTCGCGATCAAGGGAATCGGCGGTTACCATCTTGCCGTTGATGCCTGCAACCACGCTGCGGTAGAGCGATTGCGGGAGAGGAAAAAGAGGGATGAAAAGCCTTTTGCCGTCATGTCTGCGTCTCTTGAAGTGGCCCGCGAACTTGCATGCATGAGCGATATGGAAGAGCGCCTGCTCACCTCTCCGGAGGCCCCGATTGTCATTGTGAGAAAACGGCTCCCCGCCCCGCTTTCGCCGTTGATTGCTCCGAACAACGGCTGGCTCGGCCTGATGCTGCCGTATGCGCCGCTCCATCAACTTCTGTTCAAGGTTCGAGGTTCAAGGTTCAAAGTTCAAGGTTCTACGCCTGCGACCATGAACCTTGAACCACGAACCGGTTTAACCGCATTAGTCATGACCAGTGGCAACATATCTGACGAACCGGTGGTTTTTGAAGATCATGATGCCCTGACGAGCCTGGCAGGAATTGCCGACTATTTCCTGCTCCACGACCGGCCGATTCATATCCGCTGCGATGATTCAGTCTTGCGCGTTTTTCAGGGAAAACCGCTTTTTTACCGTCGTGCTCGCGGCTATGCTCCGCGAGCGGTAAAACTGCCCTTTCCGGTCCGGCCACTTTTGGCGACAGGAGCCGAATTGAAGAGTGTTATCTGTCTTGCCGCAGGAGATCGTGCTGTTCTCAGCCAGCATATCGGCGACCTTAAGAACATCTACACCTTCGACTCATTCGTTCATACGGTCACACATCTGTCCGACACACTTGAAATCAAGCCGGAGTTGATCGCCAGTGATCTCCATCCCGACTATCTTTCATCCCGATTTGCCGAAAATTCCGGCCTACCGTGCATCCAAGTACAGCACCATCACGCTCACCTGGCCTCCTGCATGGCCGAAAACAACCTCGATGGTGACGTCATCGGCATCATTTTTGACGGCACCGGATATGGCCCTGACGGCACGATCTGGGGCGGCGAATTTCTGGTGGGGGGCTATGACGGCTATCAGCGTGCGGGCCACTTCCGGCCGGTACCGATGCCGGGGGGGGATGCCGCCGTGCGTGAACCGTGGCGTATGGCGCTGGCCTATTTGTATAAGGCAGTGGGAGAGGACGCTTTTTCGATCGATCATCCGGTAACTCGACGCCTTCCAAAAAATGAGCAGATTCTTTTTGCCCAGATGTTGAAACGCGGCATCAACTCGCCACTCACCTCCAGCTGCGGTCGTTTGTTCGACGCCGTTGCTGCACTGCTGAATATAAGGCATGTTGTGTCGTATGACGGTCAGGGAGCGATTGAGCTGGAGGCGGTGGCAGAGATTGCAGATCAGGGGGGGGGCTTTTCCTATAAAGTTGAGATCAACGACAAAACTCCACTCCAGCTCGACTTTTCTCCAATGTTCATTGAACTTCTGCATGATATCAACAGTAACGTCGAAACATCAGCTATTGCCCACCGATTTCACCGCACCGTTGCCTCTGCCGCAACCGACATCTGCCTGCGTATAGCCGAGTCAACCGGTCTTGACCGAATAATCCTCTCGGGCGGCGTTTTTCAGAATCGCCTTTTAAGCGAAATGATATATACTGCCCTGACAGATCTGGGCCTACAGGTGTTTAGCCATCGACTGGTACCGCCGAACGATGGCGGCATCGCCCTCGGTCAGGCTGCAATCGCAGGAAGGAGAAAAAACTGATATGTGTCTTGGCGTACCTATGAAGATTTTAAGCAGAGATGGTGATACCGTGATCGCCGAAGTTGATGGCGTACAGAAAGAAGCCAATATCTCACTGCTTGGTGAAGAGATAGCGCTTGGCGATTACGTCATAATCCACGCCGGGTTTGCCATCTCCAGGCTGGATGAGGAATATGCTGAAGAGACCATCCGCCTGATGCGGGAAGTTTTTTCAGATGAGGATATGGCATGAAATTCCAGGATGAATTCCGGGACAAGTCTCTGGTGCAGAATATGGCGGCCACTATTCGCCGCATGGCAGAACGGCTGCCCGCACCGGTCAACTTCATGGAGGTCTGCGGCACTCACACCATGTCAATTTATCAGTACGGTATCCGGACTCTGCTTCCCGAAAATGTCCGACTGGTATCAGGTCCCGGCTGCCCGGTCTGTGTCACGCCGGTCGGCTATGTCGACAAGGCTCTGGCGTGCGCAGCCGACCCGCACAATATCGTCGCCACCTTTGGGGATATGCTGCGTGTACCGGGCAGTCACTCATCATTGATGGAGCAGCGCGCCGACGGCGCAGACATCCGTATTATCTACTCGCCACTTGACGCCGTTGTCTTGGCAAAAAACAATCCGGACCGTCGCGTGGTTTTTCTGGGGGTCGGCTTTGAAACAACCGCCCCGACGATTGCCGTCAGCATTCTTGAAGCCACCCGCCTCGGCCTGAATAACTACTGCGTACTGGCAGCACACAAAACCATGCCTGTGCCGATGGATATTCTGAGCGGCGATCCGGAACTGAACCTCAAGGGGTACCTCTGTCCCGCACATGTCAGCACTGTTATCGGCGGCAACGCCTACAGAGCGCTGGCGGAAAAATACCATATCCCCTGTGTCGTCACCGGCTTTGAGCCAGCGGACGTGATGCAGGGAATTGAGATGCTGCTGGCCCAGACACTCCGTGGTGAAAGCAAAGTCGAGATTCAGTACAGCCGTGCCGTGTCATGGGAAGGAAATCCAAAGGCACAGGCAATACTCCGGCAACTCTTTGCACCGTGTGATGCGGTCTGGCGCGGATTAGGCGTATTACCCGGCAGCGGTTTGGCCATCAGAGCCGAGTTTTCCGAGTTTGATGCGGAGCAGGTTCTGCAGCTTAACGTCCCGGAAGCGGTTGAAAACCGGGCCTGCCTCTGTGGAGAAGTTCTTAAAGGGAAGCTGACGCCATTTGCTTGTCCGCTTTTTGCCACCGTCTGTACCCCTGAAGCGCCGGTCGGTGCCTGTATGGTTTCCAGTGAAGGTACCTGCGCGGCAGCCTACAAGTACGGCAGATAACCACATGCCCTTTCCTGCTCATATTCTCGCCGGCTTTTCACTCGGTTTTTACCATCGCCGCGCATTACGGCAACTGCTTGACAGTACTCCTTTGAATTCAACCATTCTGGAACTTGATCCGAGGAAGCTGCAATTAACCGGAGTTGCAGCCCTGGCACTCGATTTTGACGGTGTCCTCGCGGCACATGGGAACCCGGCGCCACTCCCCGAGTCAGTCGTTTGGATGAAGCAGTGTGAAACCATCTTTGGTGGTGACAAGATTTTCATCCTTTCCAACAAACCTACTGACGAGCGGAGGCAATGGTTTGCCGAACATTTTCCCGCCATGCGCTTCATCTCAGGAGTACGCAAGAAACCGTACCCGGACGGTATCCACAAATCCGGTGAACTTGCCGGCGTTCCCCTCTCTTCAATTCTGATGATCGATGACCGCCTGCTGACCGGTTGTCTGGCTGCACTTGTTGCCGGTGCCCACCCCTGCTATATCCGCCGCCCTTTCATTTCATTTCAGTATCTGCCTGTTGCAGAGCTGTTTTTCTGGTTGCTACGGGGTATTGAACGGATGTATGTGCGGCTGGCTGCTCTTTTCTGATTTGTTTACAAAAATCCTGCTCCTCCGACCAGCATTTTCGATACGAGCCGTTATGGTGCCTATTTTTTAGCCATTGATGAATCAGACTCTTTCAGACTTTTTTGCGCACTCATAAAAATAACTATTGACACGTAATTACAGGTAGTTACACACCATGCATATTCTCTGTGCAAACCGATGAAGAGCTTGATTTTATGTGACGTTTATGAAACATATCCACAGCTTCAACAGGGTTATCCACAAAAATTGTGGATACTTTTCCAGTCACGAAATTACAGTTACTTAGCCCTGTTTTTTTTGACGTCTTACCTGTTGCGAACTATGCTTGACTGAAATCTTAAATATATGACAAATTGAAATTACGAACTCAAGGAGGAGGCAAATGAAAAAGTTCTTTCGCACCTTATATTTTATTTTTGCTTTGTTCATACCATTTTCCGTTTTAGGGAACGCTTCTGCAGAAACAAAAAAACCGGTAACAACTCCGTCGAGCACGCTGGAAAAGGCTGTACTTGCCGGGGGCTGTTTCTGGTGCATGGAAGCGCCCTTTGACCAGTTCCCCGGGGTGGTCTCCGTTACCGCCGGCTATACCGGTGGAAAAAAGAAGAACCCGACGTACAATGAGGTTTCGGCAGGTGGAACCGGCCACGCCGAGGCGGTGCAGATTGTCTATGATCCGGCAAAAATAAGTTACGACAAGCTTTTGGCCGTCTTCTGGCATACTATCGATCCGACCGTAGAGGATCGTCAGTTCTGCGATACGGGAGATCAATACCGGAGCGCCATATTCTACACCACTGAGGAGCAGCGCCGCGTTGCCCTGCAATCAAAGACAGCACTGGAAAAGAACAAACCTTTTAAGGCACCGATTGTGACTGAAATTTCCCCTGCCGGTGAATTCTATCCGGCCGAAGAATATCACCAGCACTACTACAAAAAGAACCCGATCAGATATAAGTACTACCGTAATGGCTGCGGCCGCGACAAGCGACTCAAGGAGTTATGGGGGAGTGCGGCCGGGCATTAATCGAATAAAATGGAGATCAATATGAGATTTTTTACTACCTTTTTATGTCTGCTCCTGTTCGCATCGGTAATAGCCTGCAGCGGCGGAACGAACAAATCACCGACTACCACCGCTTCAGGAACCGCACAGAGCAGTAAGATCAAACTTTATTCCACAACCACGAAAGGATACATCATGAGCGACAAGATCGTAAAAAGCCCGGAAGAGTGGCGCACACAGCTGACACCGGAACAGTACCATGTTGCCCGGGAACAGGGAACAGAGCGTGCCTTTACGGGAGACACCTGGAACAATCATGAAGTCGGTACGTACCAGTGCGTCTGCTGCGGCAATGATCTGTACCGTTCCGAACATAAGTATGAATCCGGTACCGGATGGCCCAGTTTCTGGCAACCGGTCGCCCCGGAAAATATCACCACCCGTGCCGACAACAGCCTTTTTTCACGGCGGACAGAGGTTATCTGCAGCCGCTGCGACGCCCACCTGGGACATGTCTTTGATGACGGTCCCAAACCAACCGGCTTGCGCTACTGCATGAATTCGGCGGCTATGAAATTTGTGAAGGCCCCGTGACACTGCTCCCCCGAATCCTGCCGGATACCCCGGAGAACCGGGAGCTGGCAGCGTGTGTTCACCCCCCTGACTGGGTCAACCCTGAACCTGCAGCGTGCTACAACCTGGTGGTAATCGGTGGCGGTACGGCTGGCTTGATAGCGGCAGCCGGAGCCGCCGGATTGGGGGCAAAGGTCGCCCTCATCGAACGGCATCTGATGGGAGGTGACTGCCTCAATGTCGGCTGCGTCCCCTCCAAGGGGGTTATCCGGGCATCCCGGGCACTTCATGATGCGCGGAATAGCGCTGAATTTGGCGTTACCGGCGGTTCCAACCTCGGTTTTAACTTCAGCACGGCCATGGAGCGTATGCGCCGCCTCCGGGCGGATATCAGCCATCACGACTCAGCCCGCCGCTTCCGCGATGACCTGGGGATTGATGTGTTTATCGGCCAGGGGAGTTTCAGCAGTCATGATACGGTTGAAGTGACCGGTAAGACTCTGCGCTTCAAAAAAGCTGCCGTATGCACCGGTGCCCGTGCCACCGCCCCACTCATACCGGGCCTGGAAGAAGCCGGGTATCTTACTAACGAAACCATCTTCTCCCTTACCGATCTTCCACCACGCATGGCGGTTATCGGCGGAGGTCCCATCGGCTGCGAGATGGCTCAAGTTTTTTCCCGTTTCGGCAGCCGCGTAACCCTGCTTGAACGAGACCCCCATCTTCTTGGCCGTGAAGATGGTGACGCTGCTGCGACTCTCCATAGTCTGTTCGTCCGTGAAGGTATCGACCTGCAGCTTGATGCGAAGATCGTCGGAGTTGAAAAGAGTGGCAGCGACAAGATTCTCCGTTTTGAGCGTGATGGCATTCAAAAAAGTGTGACCCTGGACGCCATAGTGGTAGCGGTTGGACGGGCACCCAATCTGGAGGGACTCGGCCTGGAAAAAGCTGGTATCACGTTTGATCGGTCTGGAGTCCTGGTCAGTGACCATCTGCAAACTTCAAATCCGAACGTCTATGCCGCAGGCGACATCTGTTTTCCCTTCAAGTTCACCCACACCGCTGACGCCCTCGCCCGCATCCTGATTGCCAATGCCCTCTTCATGGGGCGACAGAAGAGCTCTGACCTCACGATCCCCTGGTGCACCTATACCGATCCGGAGATTGCCCATGTCGGCATGTACGAAGGAGATGCTAAAAGCAAAGGAATTGCATTGACAACACTCACCGTTTCGCTGGCAGATATCGACCGGGCCGTTCTTGACGGCGAAACAGAGGGGTTTGCCCGGGTCCACCTCCGGGCGGGAACAGACAGAATTCTTGGCGCCACCATTGTTGCCCGCCACGCCGGAGAGATGATCAGCGAGTTTTCGCTCGCCATTACCAATGGCCTTGGACTATCTGCCATAGGCAAGACCATTCACCCCTATCCGACACAGTCCGAAGTCATTAAGCGACTGGCTGATACGTATAACCGGACTCGGTTGACACCGCTTGTGAAGCGGCTGCTGAGTGGGTGGCTGAAGTTGCAGAGGGGCTAAATCAAAACACAAAGGCAATAGAACACGGAAAAAGCGGGAAATTCGGATTAAGACGGATTTAAAGCGAATATGTTTCAGCTCTTTAGCTTTACATAATTTTTTTAAGTTCTAAAAATCCGCTTTTATCCGTTAAATCCGTTTTTTCCGCGTTCTATTGTATTTAAATGTAAAAACTTTGAAAGCGACTCTTGATGAAACTACAAAAAAAAATACTGCTACTCGTCGGATTTGTCCTCATTACACTCTTTTTCTACTTCGACCTGAAGAGTTACCTGACTCTCTCTGCCGTCAAGGAGAATCGGCAACAACTGCTTGATTACTATACCGCTCACAAACTGGTCATGGTCGCCGGTTTTATGCTCGTATATATCATCCAGACCGCCCTGTCGCTTCCTGGCGCAGCTATCCTGTCACTGGCGGCCGGGGCGATCTTCGGTTCGATAATGGGTACCGTCTACGCCAACATCGCCGCTACGATTGGCGCAACGCTCGCTTTTCTGGTGACCCGCTATCTGCTGCGTGATGTCGTCCTGAACAAATTCGGCAACAGGCTGGAAACTATGAACAGGGAACTGGAGGAGCGCGGCTTCGGCTATCTGCTCTTCCTGCGCCTGGTACCTCTGTTCCCGTTCTTTCTGATCAATCTGGCGGCCGGACTGACCCGCCTGCCGCTGCGGACGTTCTTCTTCGGTACGATGCTCGGCATTATCCCGGGCGGTTTCGTCTACGTCAATGCCGGAGCAAGTCTGGCAACCATTGATTCACTCTCCGGTGTTGCTTCACCGCGGGTGCTCGGTTCGTTTTCACTGCTCGGGCTGTTCGCACTGCTGCCGGTGCTGTATCATAAATTCAAAAAAAGGAAAGAAACCGAGGTGAGGTTATGAGCAATCTGACAGGTAAACCGGCACTGCTTTTTTCTGTTCTGGACAGTAACGGCACTCTGCATACCCAGGAAGAGTTCAGGGGAAGCTGGCTCTTGCTGGTCTTTCATCGCCACCTTGGTTGACTCCCCTGCCGGGCGCACATCACGCAGTTGCGTGATAAAGAGGATGAACTTAACAGACTGAACGTAAAAGTTGCCGTAGTCACATTTGAAAACGACTTTCTTGCCCGCTGCTATGTTGAAGATACGGCGCTTACCTGGCCGATTCTTATTGATACCACTCGTGAAATCTATAAAGGCTATGGCATGCTTGCTGCGTCCTTCTGGGATATCTGGGGTTTCAAAACATGGCAGGTCTATTTCAAAGAGATGCTGAAGGGCAATAAGCCAAAGAAGTCGGACGGGGATATCTATCAACGGGGCGGTGACGTACTCATCGGCCCTGACGGGATAGTGCGGTTGCATCACATCGGCGAGGGACCGGCTGACCGGCCGTCTGTAGAGGAAATTTTACGAATTGTTCGGTGAATAATCAATATTCTGACCATGAAAGGAATTACATACAACTCATGCTGCCATCATTCAAAGACCGCCTGCAAGCGGTCAATCCGGAGTTTGAAACATTTGAAAGCCTGCAGACCCTGCAGGTCAACCTCGGCAACCTCTGCAACCTCCATTGCAGCCACTGCCATGTCGATGCCTCCAGTCGTGGCACGGAAATTATGGGGACGGATGTTATTGACCAGATTGCCCGGTTTCTGGCGCGTCATCCCAATCTTACTCTGGACATCACCGGCGGCTGCCCGGAGATGAATCCGCACTTCCGCTATCTGGTAGAGCAGACGGAGCGACTGTCGCGGCAGCGGATGTTGCGCAGCAATCTTGCGATCATGGTCGAACCTGGGTTTGAATGGCTGCCGGAGTTTTGCCGCTGTCATGAATTGACAATCGTCGGCTCGCTCCCCTGCTATCTGGAAGAGAATGTTGACCAACAACGGGGCGGCGGTGTCTATCGGAAGAGCATTCAGGCATTGAAACGATTGAATTCCCTCGGCTACGGAACAGAGGTGGAGCTTGATCTGGTCTACAACCCCGGGGGGGATTTTGTACCGGGGTCGCAGAGCGGACTTGAACTGGCATATAAAGAGGCGCTGGGGAAGTGCCACGGAATAGCCTTTAATCATCTTTTCACCATCACCAACGCTCCGATCGGGCGTTTCCGTGAACATCTCGAAGCCACTGATACCTACGCCGAATATCTGCGTATGCTGGCAGGGCGCTTCAATGCCGAGACTGCCGGAAATATCATGTGCCGCACGCTGATCAGCGTTGATTGGCAGGGGCGGATTTACAACTGCGATTTCAATCAGGCTCTGGGAATGCCGATTACAGCGGACGACGGTTCGGAAATCACGATTTTAGAACTGGACGATGCCGGTATGAACGGTAAACAGATCGAACTCGCTCAACACTGTTACTGCTGCACAGCAGGCGAAGGCTCCAGCTGTACCGGGGCGCTTGTTTCCTGAGCCAACTCTTTCGGAGGAACCATGTCACGACCGTTTTACCGTTGGGAAGGGGACGTTCTGGTGCTCAATATTCTCGGCACTCCAAATGCAAAGAAGGATGCCATCGGCAAGGTGAAGGGGCACCAGCTCTGCGTCAGCGTCAAGGCGGAACCCCGGGCCGGCAAGGCGACCGATTATATGGTGCGCTTTCTGGCGGAGGAATTTGATGTTGCGACAAACGCTATAGAGGTTGTCACCGGCAGGATGAATGTCAATAAAATACTGCGCATAAAGGCACCAAAACGTCTGCCGGAGGTTATCGGCCAACAGGAATTATCCCTCTGACAACAGTGCTCATTTTGTGAACAAAGCATTCCTTATACCCGCACAATCATGCCCCCCTACCCTCATAATGTACATTTTTTTTACATAAAAAATTATTTCAAAAAAAAGTGTTTACTTTTATTCCACTATCGGATATTGTTTACATCAATAAAGTTGTTTTTGCATTTTTAGTGTATATATTATTTACACCCAGATTAATTCTTGAATTGTTGCAGACTGTTTGAATCAGGATGAAAATAACTTTTAACAAAGGAGAGTGCCATGACAGAGACAGTGAAAAACAGAGGGTGGACGATGACATTTGCCGGGTTGGGGATCAATCTGGCGCTGGGGATTCTGTATGCGTGGAGTATGTTTAAATCGGCCATTGAGTCCTCCATTAAGGCCGGTGGGCCGGAAGCATTCACATGGGATCTTGCAAAGGTAAATGACCCCTATTCTGTATGCTGCCTGGTTTTTGCATTTGCAATGATTCTTGCCGGTAAATGCCAGGATAAATTCGGACCACGTGCGACCGCATGTACCGGCGGACTTCTCGTCGGTCTGGGACTTACCTGGATTTCACAGTCAACGAGCTATACTGCATGGGTACTCGGTTTTGGTGTGTTGGTGGGAGCAGGAATGGGATTTGGCTATTCAGCATCAACCCCACCCGGCCTCAAGTGGTTTCCCGCTTCAAAAACAGGGGTTATTGCAGGACTGATCGTTGCAGGGTTCGGTGTGGCGCCGGTGTACATTGCCCCACTTTCAGGGTATCTGATTAATACAATGGGCATCAGTCAGGCCATGCTGGTATACGCAGTGTCCTTTATTGTTATTGTCTGCGGCTTGTCGATGTTCCTGGAAAACCCTCCGGCCGGGTATGTTCCTGTAGAAACCAGCAACGTCGCACTGAAGAAAAAAGCTGTTAATAATGATGTCCACTGGAAAGATGCCATAAAAACCGCTGACTTCTGGAAATTATGGGCAATCTATTTTGTAGGGGCTGGAGCAGGCTTGATGATTATTTCCAGCGTTGCCGGTCTGGCAAAGAAGAGTATGGGCGAATACGCCTTCCTCGCTGTCGCAATTATGGCGATAGGTAATGCGGGCGGCAGGGTTATAGCCGGTATCCTGTCAGATAAAATCGGACGATATCAGACAATTATGGCGGTACATCTATTCCAGGCAGTACTGATGCTTTTCTGTATCCCCCTGCTTGGCTCTCAGCATACCAGCGCGATAACAATTGTGCTCCTTGCCACATTGATCGGGTTTAACTACGGTGCCAACCTCGCTCTGTTCCCTGCTATTACAAAAGACCTGTGGGGCATTAAAGCCTATGGCGTCAACTATGGCATTCTGTTTACCGCCTGGGGTATTGGCGGATTCGTACTCAGCAAGGTTTCACAGATGCTGAATGCGACAACAGGGAGCATGACCTCCTCATTTGTAATCGCAGCAATACTCCTCAGCACAAGCGGAATGCTGACTCTGTCGCTGAGTGGTAAAAAAGTGAAGGAAAAAGAAGAAGGACTGGAAGGTGCATTTTTTCATCCCGGCCTCGGCTTAACCATGGCTGACGGTGGCGAGAAGATCAATCCTGATGAAAAGAAAAAATCCTTATAGACTGCGTTATTAATTGGAAATCAAGGGGAAGCAGGGTGGAAATGAATATGTTCCGGGATGATTACAACATGATGCAGGATAGTGATGACATGAAGTGCGTCTGGATGACTTCCGGAATAATATCCTACAAACTCTGCTCCATTGATTTCAACTGTGAAGAGTGCGCCTTTGATAGGGTAATGCATAACAGCGCAGATGCGGATACGCAGCAAAAAACCATGAATAGGCCACTGACACCTGATACGGTGTCAGATGGCCAGTCGTCAAACCTCCTGGACGGCTCCCTTTTTTACCACAAAAATCACTGCTGGATAAAAGTGGTAAACCCGCACGAAGTAGTAATCGGTATAAATGGTATTCTGGCAAAGCTGATGAGCGGGATACGAACCGTTGTGCTTCCCAGAATCGGGGATCCGGTTCTGAAAAACCAGGTATTTGCCCATATAATGCTGGAAAAACAGATCGTTCCGCTGATAATGCCGGTGAATGGTGAAGTAATTGCTGTAAATGAAACTCTTGAGAAACAGCCTGAACTGCTTCTGACAGGATTTAGTGAGAAAGGGTGGCTTGTCACGATAAAAGCCGACAATCTTGAAAAAGAGCTGAGAACGCTCTCTTTCGGAAGCAAGGCGATGGCATGGTACCGGTCTAAAGAGAAAAGCGTAAATGAGGCGCTATTTTCCGCCTGCAATGCTAACATGGAACAACTCGGAGCAACAATGCACGATGGCGGAGAACTGATACCAAATGCTTCCGAACTACTCACATCAGAGCAGTTCAGCACGATTCTCGATGAGTTGTGATCCTGTCAAAACAATCTTGAATAATCAGCTAACGCCACGTATATAAAACATCTGCAGCCGAAACGGCATGGGCAGTTCCGGGAATCGCTAAGAACAGAAACGTCAGGCAAAATAACGCGGCAGAAAATACAGAGCTTTTATTTTCCATGGATCATTCTCCTTTCTCTGCCATAATCTTCTTCAATAATGTCTATCACAGAGGCCACAGCGCTTTCGTCTACTGCGAATATTCTCTCCACATCAAGCCGCTGTCGGTGTTAAACTTGGTAATACCTTCGGAATCCTCCATAGAGCCTGAAAAGGCGGCAGCATCATCCCACAGAATTCCTTCCGGCATCAATATCTTCATAAGGATTTTTTTATTGGCAAGAGAATGTTTCCCCAGTTCTCTCACGCTTGTCCGGGCAGTGCCTTCATATAATTTCAGCGCCACGACAATATCCGCCGATGTATTGACGGAATCAGCCGTGATGGTGTATATGCCCGGCCTGGCATGGACGATGACAATCTCTCGAACCGTATCCTGACTGCCTGTGATGACCGGAGTAATTTTAGTGTAGCGCCGCGATTCGGCTCTGCTGATGGGCCTGTCTCGACGTGACGGGGCAAAATCGGTAAAAGTAACCGTTGTCTCCGGCAGTGTCGTTCCTGAAATAACCAGCTTCAGATCGCCCCTGATGGACGACGCGACAGGAGTCAGTGGCACTGCCGCCGGCTTTTCAGGCTTCGGTGGTTCTGACACTTTTTTCAGCGGTTGAGGCACCGGCTTATCCAGTTGTGCGGGGATAGGTGCTCTAAGCCGCTCTGCCGTATCGCGATCAATGATCTCCGCTTTTTGCTCACGTACGGACAGTGGCGACTGTTGGGCTGGAAGTGTCTGTTCCGGTTCCGTCGCTGCTGCCGGTTGCGCCGGCACCGGAGTGGTGGATACTTCAGCGCTCGCCACGCTGCTGGCCACGTTTTCTAATGAAACCTCCGGCTTCTGCTCAACTGCCGCACTCTGGAGGCCCCGGTAGAATTGATCTGCCGGTGCGTATTGTGGCGCTTGAAAAGCTGCCGGCTGATACGTTCGCGGCAGTGCTGCTTCTCCGCCGTTTTCCGGTGACGCAAACAGGGAGAACCATAAAACCGTTGGTGATTGTTGGCTCCCCAGGATAAGTGGACTCTGGAATACCGGGTTTACAAGCATCGTAAAGAACAGGGCGTGCACGGCGGCAGACCCCAGAAATGGCCATGAACGATCAGACAGTGCTGCCTGCGGTGGCGGTTTTATTGCATTTGATACGTCTTGTATCACCATGAAGTTCATCTGGCCCAACCTGATAAACGAACGGAATAACCCGATTCAGATTAATTGATACATATGGTATCTCCGGCAGCCGTAGCCGTCTGTGCCACTACTCCGGAGGGAAGTTCCAGAACGCTTGCCGCGCTGATATACAGACGAGTCAGACGATTTGGCGGTAACGCGTGCGATACGCCAATGACGCGCAACTGCGGATCAAGAAACACGACATCGATCGGAAAATGCATACCGAAGGTATGTACCCCCTTGCACGGCTTGATCCACAACC
>Ga0194059_1000204_pt1 | contig 29297 bp, 21 predicted proteins | sample SepL6211m_MetaG_FD_163426 | JGI IMG/M metagenome (GOLD analysis project Ga0194059, IMG submission 163426) | Anoxic zone freshwater microbial communities from boreal shield lake in IISD Experimental Lakes Area, Ontario, Canada - Sep2016-L626-11m | ecosystem: Environmental > Aquatic > Freshwater >...
TGGTTGAAGCGCGTAAGGGTCGAGTTGTTGTCTTCTCAGCGTGTTTAGGGCGAATGTCGGGTCCCGGTAACGCTGGAGGTCTTGCGCCGTATCGCGTAAGTAAAGCAGGGGTAAACGCGCTGGTGAGAAATCTTGCACACGAAACAGGTTTAGGAAGTCGCGGTTTCTTGGTGGACGCAATTTGTCCCAACCATTCGCGCACAGACATGGGCGGTCCCAATGCACCGCTCTCGGCTGAAGAGGGCGCGCAGACCGCTATCTGGTTGGCGACACGAGAGTTTAATCTTGCGTCGGAAGACGACCAGGATCGATTGACCGGCGTTCTCTGGGAAGAGCGGAAAGTAGTCCCGTGGTGAGTTGAATTGGCGTGTAATAGACCCTTTGAGTGGCGCAAGAAATGGGAACGCGATTGGGAGCAAGTAAAATATTGTTCAGAAAAATGTAAGTCACACGGCAAGTAACTCGGTGACGTACACTCGGCTTATGCGTAAGGCAGTATTCGTCTCTCTGATAGTGGCCTTATGGGGATCCTTGTGTCTCAGCCCCGTATCCGCCGCTGTTAAACCGGGTACCACCTGCACCAAACTGAACCAAAAAATAAATTCAGGCGGATATATCTATACCTGTATTAAGTCAGGAAAGAAGTTGGTGTGGACTAAGGGGATAGTTGTAAAGAAGGTGACTATCGCTCCACAAGAGACGCCAGCTCCTACACCCACTCCTACACCCACTCCTACACCCACTCCTACACCCGCCTCCACACCCACTCCTACACCCACTTCCACACCTCTCGAACCCGACGGCTTCCCAGCCAATAGCCCAGCCCCAGGCCGTACCTGTCCGAACGTTGGTGGGTCGGCAACAATTTACGGTGCGAAACTCACTTGCCTCAAAAATGAAAGTGTCAGTGATGGCGGAAAATGGGCGCTTAACCCCGGCGAGGTGATTTCAAATCCAAACGGAAATAGAGGCGCAACAACCTCAACACCGACCTCAAGTGCGACAGGCGCTTCGACCGTAACGACAACACCTAGTGCAATACCGTTAGATATAAGTGGTACCTCATCATCTTCGGCTGTAGCGAAAACTAATCGCGATCTACAGCGTCCCTCAATTCAGACAGCACTGACTGCAATAAAAGATATTCAAGATATTTTGCAGAACGCGCCGCAATCGAAGCAAGGTTTTCAGGTTCTGACCTCACCTAATGTTGATGCCAAACTGGTGCAGCTCGCCCGAAGCACTTTGCCGACTGCTACTAAATTCTTCAGTTCAGTTTATGACCCGATCAAACCAGTCTCGGTGATCTACTCCTACTGGACCGATACTGCTTGGGCAGTTGCTGCTGATAAAGCCGCCGGGGATACGCCAAATGGATATCAGAGTCTGGGCGATTGGATGGCTGCAAAACCAGCATCAGCGCATTTTAGCGAGTTGGGTTCTGGCTCACATACCGGCATGACAGTTAATGGCTACACACCGAAGATCATCCTGGTGACTTCGGGACCAGATGCGGCAAATCGTCCAGGCGGCACCACAACTGCAAACCACGAATATGTGCATAACGTGCAGCAAGAGTTGGCCCCGACGAAATTCTTATCGTCACCTTGTTGGTTCTTTGAAGGAATGGCGCAGTATTACGCAATTGCACTCTCATATCCTGACGCGTCCAAATATTTGGATAATCGCGAACTAGTTTTAAAGGATCATGAATTCGGTACATATCCATTTGATGCCCAACGCACTGTTGTGCAGTGGGCAGACTCGTTAGTGGCCAACGAGGCGCCTTCCTGTGGGGCCCAAGGTGGCTACTGGATAGGTCCACTTGCTGTTGAGAAGCTAGTCAGCATGAAGGGGACGGCTGGAATCATTGCGCTTACTAAAGAGATTGAACGGGTGGGAAATTTCGCAAATGCATTTAAGAATATCTACGGAATGGAATTGACAACTTTCTATACCTTGGCCGCTGAGCATGTTGAAGATACCGTCGGAGACCTGCTTGGGATTCCCACTAAGTCCACGTCAACCAGTTCAACTTCTGCAAGTGCTTCATCTGGTACCTCGTCGGGCAGTGGCAAGGCGGACCCAGTTATTGTCACACCCACTGCAGGTACACCGAATAGTGCTGCAATAATTTCGGCTGTCAGGGAAACAATCGCTCAATCAAAAGCGGTTGCCACTTCACCACTGATTCATGTGTTGATCGAACCTGGCGCCATGACGGCCGATCAGGAAAAGTGGCTAACTGATTCCTTACAATTCATCTCGTATGTTTCACCTCCGAGCGCGGGTGGTGATTGGAATTTAGTCTTCCCGCGCACCATGGAATGGTTTTTAAAGAATTGGGATATGTCGAAGGAGCAGCAACGTTATAAGGATATGTTTGCAAATAACACCGCCGAGCAATTAATGGGCAGCGTGCATTCGTATGGCACAAATAATGGAGGCTGGGCCGCAAGTTTCTTCGTATCGCCAACTAATAATTGGTTTAACCCCGATTGGCAGATGCGATTCATGGCCCAGCTGTTAAAGCCGACTGGCTTTGCAAATAATGTTGCGGGTCAAAATTATCCAGAATGGTTTACCCGCATGTTCGCCTATCCAATCGGGGCCGCCTATAGCCAACTCACGAGCAATGGAAATTACGCAACATTACGTAATGATTGGCTGACCCTTTTAAATACCTTGCCAAAACCGATCGATTTGGCTGCTTATGTAGGTGCTGCGGCATATACCGGTCCTGAAAATAACAAGATGCCCGGGGCGCTCGCTGATGAAATATTGATTGCCAAGGTGGGCATCGCGAAATCGACGAATTTCTTGGTTGAGATTGCCGCATCCCAAAAACCTTGGGATCAGCAGCTCCTTACGACTTTTGGAATCTCAAAAGCAGATCTTTACCTGCAGGTTGCAGCAATAGCGAAGTAACAAATAGCGCTCTGGTTCGTAATACATAGCTACAGAATTAGAAACGCTCCTCTGAAAAGACATCCCAATACTTACCCGGTGATTAAGAGTTATCGGGTATCCAAACTGGCTGGACTTCGATTGGCCCCTTAGAGAAATCTGGGAGATGGATGGATTGCAGCTGCTTTTCAGAAAGGTGAGTTACCTGGCGGTATCCCGACTCCGATGATGGCGCCCGCGGATGAAGAGTGCGGCTGTTGCAAGGCTGGCACTGATGAGTGCACCCAGTAGGAGTGCACTTGCTGCACTTTGATAAGCATCAGCTTTCAAGGAAATTTGACTGACTAAGAGCGCCACTGAAAAACCAATTCCAGCAAGAATTCCAACAGCGGAGATATCCCACCAGGTGATCTCAGAATTGAGTTCTGCTCGGGTGAACCGGGCGATTAACCATGCTCCACCGATAATCCCAAGTGGCTTACCGATAACACGGGCGATCACAATGGCTCTGGCAAGGGGATCGGATGGAAGCGATGAGATCGAATCCATGCTCACGGTGATTCCGATAGCCGTGAAAGCGAAGAGAGGTAGTGCGATACCGACGGATAGCGGTTGCAAGAAAGATTCGAGGCTCTCTACATCGCTCGGATTCTCTTCCCGAGCGTGTGGGTTTGTGAGTAGTCCGATAGCCACTCCCGCAACCGTGGCATGAATTCCACTCCGGTACATGGCGTACCAAGCAATGAGTGCCAAGGGGATCCCTAACCAGGCAGGGCATTTACCGATGTGTTGCAGCACCCCATAAATTGCGAGGGCTACCAATGCGGTGACGAGGGCGATCCAGACCACGGTGGCAGAGTAGAAGAGCGCGATGATGATGATGGCGCCTAGATCGTCTGCGATCGCAAGGGTGAGGAGAAATGCGCGAAGTGGTGAGGGAATTCCACGACCGGCAACTGCAAGGAGTGTTAAGCAGAATGCCAGATCGGTGGCGGTGGGAATTGCCCACGCAGATCGATGTTCGGCGCCGGAGAGCGCCACAAAGATGAGAGCAGGAACGAGCATTCCGATCGCAGCAGCGGAGATGGGAAGAAGTGCGGTTCTAAGCGTTTGCAAACTCCCGTAAGTGAATTCTCGCCGTAACTCTAAACCGGCCACCAAAAAGAAGATCGCGAGCAATCCTTCGGACGCCCACTGCGCCACACTTAAATTAAGCGCAGATAACCCGAAATGAAAATCAAGGAATGATTGATATCCAGTGCGCAGGTCGGTGTTGGCAGCAAGAAGTGCCGCCGCCACCGCGATGAGCAAGAGGACGCCACCCACGGTTTCGCGCGCGAGAAAGCGTGTGATCCAACGCTGCTCGCGCGGCGAAGGTGTTGCAAAAAGTTTCGCCATCCTAATCTTCGCTAGAAGAGTTCATACCCTGAGAGATCATCGCCATCACGTTGGGGTCAGCGAGTGTGGTGGCGTCGCCGACTGCTCGGTGATCTGCCACGTCGCGCAGTAAACGGCGCATAATCTTTCCGCTGCGGGTCTTGGGTAACTCCTGCACTACCAAGATTTGGCGTGGGCGGGCAATCGGCCCGATTTCTTTGCCCACGTGCGCACGCAACTCTTGCACGAGTTCTTCGCCGTTGGCGCCTTCGATACCACCGCGCAGAATCACGAATGCCACAATTCCTTGACCGGTCATCTCATCATTAGCGCCCACCACAGCGGCCTCTGCAACCATGACATGCGAGACGAGTGCAGATTCAACTTCGGTAGTAGAGATGCGGTGTCCCGACACATTCATGACGTCATCGACTCGACCGAGTAACCACATGGCGCCGTCTTCATCGAGCTTGGCACCGTCGCCAGCAAAGTAAATTCCTTCATAGCGCGACCAATACGTTTCTTTGTAACGCTCTGGCTCGCCCCAAATACCGCGGAGCATCGCCGGCCATGGCTTATCGAGAATGAGATAGCCACCGTTGCCGCGCTCTACTGGCACCGCGTTGTCATCAACCACTTTCGCACTAATGCCCGGAAGTGGACCCATGGCAGATCCTGGCTTTGTGGCTGTGACGCCCGGCATCGGTGAAATCATCATGCCGCCGGTTTCGGTCTGCCACCAGGTATCGATGATCGGGCACTTGCTCTTACCGATCACTTCGCGGTACCACATCCACGCTTCTGGGTTGATGGGTTCTCCCACAGAACCAAGAAGTCGAAGCGATGAGAGATCGTGTGAATTGGGAATGTCATCGCCCCACTTCATCCAGGTACGGATCAACGTGGGTGCGGTGTAAAGGATGGTGACGCGGTACTTCTCGATAATCTCCCACATGCGGTGCTTGCTCGGAGTATCAGGAGTTCCTTCATACATCACTTGGGTGGCGCAGTTAGCCAGTGGTCCGTAAACCACGTATGAGTGGCCTGTTACCCAACCGACATCTGCAGTGCACCAGAAGACATCGCTCTCTGGTTTGAGATCAAAGACCATCTTCGCGGTGTAGGCGACCTGAGTGATGTATCCGCCGGTGGTATGCAAAATACCTTTGGGTTTAGCGGTAGTGCCGGAAGTGTAAAGAATGAAGAGCGGATGCTCGCTATCGTGCGCTTCTGGAACATGTTCTTTGCTTTGGCGCGAAACAATCTCGTGCCACCAGACATCGCGAGAGCTATCCCAGGCAACTTCTTGGCCGGTGCGTCGCACGACAAGCACGTTCTTAACGTTATGCGTCCCTTTTAGTGCATCATCAACTGCCGGCTTGAGCGCAGCAGCGGTACCTTTGCGGAAACCACCATCGGCAGTGATCACCAAAGTGGCATCTGCATCTTGAATGCGTGCAAGAAGTGCATCGGAAGAGAAACCACCGAAGACCACAGAGTGCAGAGCGCCGAGACGAGCACACGCAAGCATCGCAATCGCAGCCTCGGGAATCATTGGCATGTAGATCGCAACGCGATCACCCTTCTTGATGCCAAGTTCAATCAGCGCGTTGGTTGCTTGCTTCACATCGGTGAGGAGTTCAGCGTAAGTAATGGTGCGAGTATCGCCGGGCTCGCCTTCGAAGTGGAATGCCACGCGATTTCCGCGACCGGCATCGACATGGCGATCTAAACAATTAACGGTGATATTGATTTCGCCGCCCACGAACCACTTGGCAAAAGGCAGATCCCACTCAAGGACGGTGTGCCATGGCTTAGCCCAATCGAGTTCACGGGCTTGGCGCTCCCAGAACGCGAGTCGGTCTGCTTCCGCTTCGTCATAAAGAGCGGCCTTACCGTTTGCCGCATCCGCGAACTGTGCAGGCGGCGCAAAGGAGCGTGACTCGTAGGAGAGGCTCGAGAGGGCTTTTTCGTCAGACACGATTACTCCTGTGATAAGTCTGGGTACTTCTCTGGATACTTTGCACTCGGATGAGTGGTGTGCTGTTCCAGATTAGTCGCTTCGGTGCGGGGAGTACCAGAGTCGCCTCACTCTGCTCTCCTGCTTGCTCTCCTGCTTGCGGCTCTGCTTGCGTCTAGGCTTACGAGGTGTCCATCGCTCTCGCCATCGAATCGCTTCCCGGCGTCGCCCCGGCAGTCAAAGAAGCGATCACCACCCTGGATCTGGTCCGTGGGCATCGCGTTCACCGCCGACATAAAGGCGAATTTATCTCGGCGACATGGGCGGCGAGCGCCGCTGCACTCGTTGATCTCTCAGGTTGCTCTTCTGCTGCCGCGCTTTCGCTCATAGATGCAGCTGCTGATTTAAGCATCACGCGAGAACCGCAACGCGCGTTGGCGGCTCTCCACCTCATCGCCAGTAGCGAAGGCGCAAGCCCAGAGCGCGGCCTTCCGCGTCCACAGATTCCCGCTGATCGACTCATCGCCTTGAATGAAATACTCGTCTCTGATGGTCCGAGTGTGATTATCGCGGCCCTCCTTATCGCAGAAGTTGAGAGCATGCCGCTCTTCTCCAATTGCAATACCGAAGTGGCTTTGGTTGCTGCGCGCGCTCTCTTCATCGAAAGAGGCGTCGATCCAGATGGCATCGCATCTCTTGAACGCGGTGTTGCGCTCCTAGGGGTTCCTTCTTACCGCCTCGCCTTAAAAAGTTATGAAGAAGGAACTTCAGCCTCACTTGTTGCTTGGCTTACGTATATATCGAAGGCGATCGAAGTGGGCGCTCAATCTGCCTTTGAAGTCGCAGAAGCCATCACGCAGTAGTAGTGCGGCTCTTCTTCTTACGCGAGCCTGTGGCTAAAGCAAGTAAACCTACGATCGCCACTCCGGCGCCGGCGATAACTAGCGATTTCTTGGGAACTGCATCAAGTCTGTCTTGAATCGAAATGGGTTGCTTGAATGTGAGAACTTTCCAACCCTTTTCGATGGCGACTCGACGCAATTCCTTATCTGGGTTCACTGCATACCCGCGCCCCACAGAAGAAAGCATCGGCACATCTGTCATGGAATCTGAATAAGCGACGGAATCTGCGAGATCGATATTGTGATCGCGAGCGAATTCAATGATTGCATCTGCTTTAGCTTGGCCAAATGCGTAATATTCAATTTCTCCCGTGTATTTTCCATCTTCGACGCGCATACGAGTTGCGATAACGGATTTCACGCCCAGGAGCGCGGCGATTGGACGCACCACTTCCTCACCTGATGATGAAACGATGACTACTTCGCGACCAGCGGACTGATGTTCTTCAATCAAGTCGAGCGCCTCTTCAAAAATTATTGGTTCGATCAACTTATGCAGCGTTTCGTTCACAACTTCCTTCACTTCATCGATAGGCCAGCCGGCAACCATCTCGGAAAGTTGTGCGCGTAACTTTTCTGTCTTATCTGCATCGGCGCTCGAAAGCGAGAAGAGCAGTTGTGAGTAAATACTTTTAAGCAGGGTGGATTTTGACATCAGTCCAGCGCGAGCAAAGGGCGTAGCAAAAGCGAGTACGGATGATCTTGCAATGATCGTTTTATCGAGGTCAAAGAAGGCGCCCTGACGAGAAGTGGCTGCGCTTTCGTTGGGTGACATGTAGTGATCGTAGACGGATAACGCCCATGACTTGAGCGGAACGGAAGCTTTTACACGTGTCGTGACCTTGTCCACAGTGAATTAACGAGCCATTCACTTTGTCAGATGTGGCGGGAGCATCTCTTCCACTCCACGACGGGTGGGGTAAATATAGAAATGAGGAGAGATGAAATCTCATATTCCAAAGCAAGTTCTTACACGAGCCAAAGGTGACGATGGCTTTCTACCATTTATCGGTTTCCTGGCGTTAGCTTCACCGGCGGTCTGCACTGTCGGAGGCGCTATATATAAAGTGCTCACGTCACCCACAGCACTATCCACGATCGATTTCATCTTTACGAAGCTCTACCACTGGATCTTTAAGTGAGAAGAGTCTGGATTGCCAGCGCCTTCTCGCTCGGCGTGCTCGCGCTCGCCGGTGGGGGATTGGCAACTTCCTGGGCGGTGAATTACTCGCAAGCCAGTACCGCGATGCAGGAAGCCAGCGATGCCATGACGCGCCATCAAGCCTTCGATACCGTGGCCGCCGATCTTCGCACCGCGCTCCCGAACGCCCGTTTGGTGCGGTGCACGGATGGCCAGCTTGATGAGATACATCTGATTGCACCCACGCCCTGGCCACATCTCACGGGCGCTGATTATCGTTTCAAAGCCGTCGCTATCAGGACAAATTGGACAGAATCCAGAGACTCCCACCGTTGATGTGGTGAAAGTGACCCCGCTGGGGGCTCTGCGCTGTGCGGCGTAGGGTCCCCAGACCCGTAGAATTCGGTCGTTCCCGCGCTGGTCCCTGACCGCGCCTATCCCGACCCTATGGAGGACGTATGTCCAAGACCCACCTCATTGCCGAGGGGGCCGCTATTCAACTCACGGGCATGAACCTGGTCTTCGTCGTAATCGTTATGGCGGTTTCGCTCGCAGCCCTTGTTGTTGCCTACGGCTTGCGCTTACAGGTGCTCGCTGCAGATGAAGGCACCGAAAGCATGAAGAAGATCGCCGTTGCAATTCAAGAAGGCGCCGCGGCTTACCTCACCCGACAATTTAAGACGCTCTCTGTCTTTGTTGTTCTCGTCTTCTTCCTCCTCTTCGCACTCCCAGGACATGCGGATATCCGCATTGGCCGCTCGATCTTCTTTATTTTGGGTGCGCTCTTCTCCGCATTCGTCGGCTACCAAGGTATGTGGCTTGCAGTACGTGCAAACGTACGTGTAGCAGCCGCTGCTAAGGATCACGGCGCACAACCAGCAATGAAGATCGCCTTCCGTACCGGCGGCGTCGTGGGCATGCTCACTGTCGGCCTCGGTCTTCTTGGCGCATCAACAATCGTTCTTATTTACAAGGGCGATGCACCAGCCGTTCTCGAAGGCTTTGGCTTTGGTGCTGCAATGCTCGCGATGTTTATGCGCGTGGGTGGCGGTATCTTCACTAAGGCTGCAGACGTCGGTGCTGACCTCGTCGGTAAAGTCGAGCAGGGCATTCCAGAAGATGATCCTCGTAACGCGGCAACCATTGCAGATAACGTCGGCGACAACGTCGGTGACTGTGCCGGTATGGCTGCAGATCTCTTCGAGTCCTACGCAGTAACACTTGTTGCTGCCGTCATCCTCGGTAAGGCCGCGTTCGGCACGATGGGCTTGGTATTCCCACTCATCGTTCCCGCAATCGGTGTTGTTACCGCAGTTGTCGGTATCTTCATCACTCGCCTTCGCTCAACCGACAAGAGTGGAATGCAAGCAATCAACCGCTCATTCTTCATCTCAGCAATCATCAGCGCGGTACTCGTTGCCGTGGCCACCATTGCTTACTTGCCAGATAGCTTCGCAGGCTTCGCGCCAAGCGCACACGTCGAATCCGCAACTAATCCTCGGATGGTTGCCATCATCGCAGTGCTTATCGGTATCGCGCTTGCTGCCGCTATCCAAGTTCTCACGGGTTACTTCACCGAGACTGGTCGTCGTCCAGTAAACGACGTAGCTGCTTCATCACAAACTGGTGCAGCCACTGTAATTCTCGCTGGTATCTCGGTCGGTTTCGAGTCTGCTGTTTACTCAGCACTCCTCATCGCATCTGCCGTATTCGGCGCATTCTTGCTTGGTAGCGGAAGCATCATCGTTTCGCTCTTCGCAGTTGCGCTCGCGGGTTGCGGGTTGCTCACCACGGTCGGCGTCATCGTCGCCATGGATACCTTCGGTCCGATCTCCGATAACGCACAAGGCATTGCAGAAATGTCGGGCGACGTTCACGGCGAAGGCGCCAAGGTTCTCACCTCACTCGATGCAGTCGGTAACACCACGAAGGCAATCACTAAGGGCATCGCGATTGCGACTGCAGTACTTGCAGCCACCGCGCTCTTCGGATCCTTCACCGCTGCAATCAAGAACGCTGTTATTGATTCTGGTATCGACATCAAGTCGATTGCAGATCAATTGCAATTCAGTGGCGTCCTCGACGTTGCAGATCCACGTAACCTCGTGGGTCTCATCATCGGCGCCGCAGTGGTATTCCTCTTCTCCGGTCTTGCTGTCAACGCGGTTTCTCGCGCTGCCGGTGCGGTCGTACGAGAGGTACGCAATCAGTTCAAGGAACACCCCGGCATCATGTTGGGTACCGAACTTCCGGAGTACGGCCGTGTTGTAGATATCTGCACGAAGGATTCACTTCGTGAGCTCGCAACACCAGGTCTCCTCGCCGTAATGGCACCTATCGCAGTGGGCTTCGGCCTCGGCGTTGGTGCACTCGGTGCATACCTTGCTGGTGCTATCGGCACCGGTACTTTGATGGCAGTCTTCCTCGCCAATTCCGGTGGCGCGTGGGACAACGCTAAGAAGATGGTGGAAGACGGTCACCACGGTGGCAAGGGTTCTGATGCACATGCTGCAACGATCATTGGTGACACGGTCGGCGATCCTTTCAAGGACACCGCTGGTCCTGCTATCAACCCACTGATCAAGGTAATGAACTTGGTGGCGCTCCTCGTGACGCCAGCAATCGTCTCCTTCAGCATTGGTGATAGTGCAAATAGTGGTATTCGTATCGCTATCGCACTCGTTGCACTCGCAGTCATCGTGGCTGCGCTGGTTAATACCAAGCGCAAGTCCACGCAGATCGGCTAGTACAAAAACGTACATGGAGAGCGGGGAGTCGGTTAACGACTCCCCGCTCTCTCTTTTTCTCCCTGGATTTACTTCGCGATATGCGATGGAAGGCCTCAAAGTCGAAGAGGTACTCCCCGGCAAATTCTTACTTTCTGATCAGGGAACGCCACAAGAGCGCGGAAACGATTATGTACTTGGCGCCAGCAATGCCTCCCTGACCCTCGCCTCACTGACGCCTCGAACGCATTTCAATCGCGCCCTTGATCTCGGCGCTGGCTCTGGTATTCAATCGCTCTTCCTTGCTACACATGTCGACGAAATTGTTGCGACAGATACCAACGCACGTGCGCTCGAGCTTGCGCACAGAAGCGCGCAAATCTCCGACGTGCATTTAGATTTGCGTCAAGGTTCGCTATATGGACCAGTAGCGGGCGAGCAATTTGATCTCATTGTGTGTAATCCACCCTTCGTCATTGCACCCGCTGCGCTCTTTGAATACCGAGATGCTGGCATGGATGGAGATTCGGTAAGTCGTGAGATTGTGAGCAACGCAGCAGAATTCTTAAACGAAGATGGTTGGTTTATTTGTCTAGCGAATTGGTTGATTAAAGATGATTGGCGCGATCGACTTATTGAATGGATTGCCCCCACTGGTTGTGATGCGTGGGTGGTGCAACGTGAGAGGCTCTCGGCCGAAGAGTATGTAAATCTCTGGCTTGACGATGGCGGCGTTACTGATCGCGCTGCAATCAAGCGCCGTTGGCTAGAGTATCTGGCGCCCTTCGATGGCGTGGGGTTTGGTTGGGTTGCACTTCATAAACGCGATTCATTCTTTCCGCATCGCTATTTAGAAGAGATCCCACAGCAACTTGATCTCTTGGATATTCCGCTGGCTCCTGCTCTTCTTGAATACTTCGCAGGGGCCGACTTGGCCCACGATCTTGAGGACGAAGAAATTCTGGAGCGCTCGTGGGTGGCCCATCCCGAGGTGATCGCCGCCGGCCACACATTGGTGCAAACCAGTGGCCTACGCCGGGCGGTAGCCCTTGATCCAGAGGTGGTTGCGCGCTACCCAGAGCCGGGCTTTGTGCGTGAAGTGAGCGCCACCTACGAGGGCGGAATCGACGTTATTCGTGAATTGATTCGCTTGGGGCTGCTGCTACCAGCTTGACCTGCACGTGCCGTACTCCTAAAAAACCCTCTTGACCTGGACTTTTACCACCCCAGTTTGACAGGGACCCGCCCCTTACCGCCACACTCTATATATAGGAGCATCCAGAGGCAGGGGTTTCACCGCCCTCGCTGAGGAGCTCTTCGCGTCGTTCCACCCCTTCCCTAAGGAGCCCTAAATGACCCGCCTGGTCATCGTCGAATCACCTGCGAAAGCCAAGAAGATTGGGCAATTCCTGGGCTCTAAGTACGTCGTCGAGGCAAGCGTTGGCCATATCCGCGATCTTCCACAACGCGCTGCCGATATCCCAGCCGCATACAAGGGCATCGCGTGGGCGAAAGAGGGCGTGGATGTCGATAACGGTTTTGAACCGCTCTACGTCGTTGATGGCGATAAGAAGAAAAAAGTAAGCGAACTCAAGGCACTTCTTAAAGATGCCACCGAACTTCTCCTGGCAACAGATGAGGACCGCGAAGGCGAAGCGATTGCATGGCACTTACTCGAAGTGTTGCAACCTAAAGTTCCAGTACGCCGAATGGTTTTCCATGAAATCACTAAAGAAGCTATTCAAGAAGCTGCCGCGAACACTCGCGAGCTAGATCAAAGACTTGTTGATGCACAAGAAACACGTCGCATCCTTGATCGTCTCTACGGATACCGCCTCTCTCCAGTGTTGTGGAAGAAAGTTATGCCACGCCTCTCGGCCGGCCGCGTGCAATCCGTTGCCACTCGCCTAGTTGTTGAGCGCGAGCGGGAACGTATCAAATTCGTCGCTTCCGGTTGGTGGGATATCAACGCACAGTGCAGTGGTGGCTTCACGGCTCGCATGCTCTCCGTTGATGGCAAGCGCCTTACTGGCGGAAAAGATTTTGGTGACGATGGAAAACTTTCTGCGAAAGCAGCGAGTGAGACTTTGCTTCTCGATGAGCAGAGTGCGGCATCACTGGTACAAGTTTTGCAAGGTAGTTCGCTTAAGGTGCGAAGTGTTGAAGAGTCTGCACGCGTAGAACGTCCCAAAGCACCGTTCACCACTTCTACTTTGCAACAAGATGCCGGTCGTCGCCTTGGTTGGGGCGCACAAATCACCATGCGCGTAGCCCAACGTCTATACGAAAACGGTTACATCACGTACATGCGTACCGATTCACCAACGCTTTCCACCACCGCAATCAATGCGGCGCGCGCTTCAGCTGCGGCACTTTACGGCGCCGATCATGTTGCCGAAGGTCCGCGTCAGTACACCGGTAAAGCTAAGAACGCGCAAGAAGCGCACGAAGCGGTACGTCCCGCCGGTGATTCCTTCCGCACTCCCGGAGAAGTCGCGAGCGAACTTTCACGCGACGAGCTCTCCCTTTATGACTTGATTTGGAAGCGCACCGTTGCTTCTCAGATGGCTGATGCTCGCAAACTCCAAGTACGCGTGGACATGGATGCCGATGCATCCGATGGCCGTAAGGTTGATTTCCGGGCCACTGGAACCGTAGTCACCTTCCCTGGTTTTCTCGCTGCATATGAAGAAGCCAAAGACGATAGCGATGATGACGACGCGCGCCGCCTGCCACCTCTTACTCAAGGCGACACGGTTGCGGTCGAAAAGTTTGGCGCCGAAGGGCACACCACCCAACCACCGTCTCGTTACACCGAGCCCACACTGGTCGCTCGCATGGAAGAGCTCGGCATTGGCCGGCCTTCTACGTTCGCCACGATTTTGCAAACCATTCAAGATCGCGGTTACGTTTCAAAGCGCGGTCGTTCTCTTGTGCCAACCTTCCTGGCTTTCGCGGTGGTGGGATTGCTCGAGCAACACTTTGCCAAGCTCGTTGATTACGATTTCACAGCATCAATGGAAGAAGATCTCGACCGCATTGCCGAGGGCACCGAAGATCGCGTGCGTTGGCTCACCGGTTTCTACTTTGGCCACGACGGCATCCCAGGTCTTGATGCGCTCACTGCAGATCTCGGAGCCATCGATGCTCGGGAAGTAAATACTTTTGAAGTAGGCGAAGGCATTTCGCTTCGCGTTGGTCGTTTTGGTAATTATCTAGAAATCGGCGAAGGCGACACTCGCCGTACGACGAATATTCCACTCGATATGGCGCCCGATGAATTAACGCTCGCGATGGCACAAGAACTTTTCAATCGCCCGAGCGGTGAGCGAGTGTTGGGTAATGATCCAGAGACGGGTCGCGTCATCCTTGCAAAGGATGGCCGTTACGGTCCTTACGTCACTGAAGTACTTCCTGATGACGTTCCGACCAAGGGCGCGAAGGCAGTGAAGGCAAAGACCGCTTCACTCTTTAAAGATATGAGCCTTGACACGATTACGATTGAAGACGCACTTAAACTCTTCACACTTCCACGTGTTGTCGGTACTGATCCGGCAACTCAAGTAGAGATCACTGCACAGAACGGACCATTTGGTCCTTACCTTCGTCGCGGCACCGATTCGCGCACGATCGATTCAGAGGCACAACTCTTCACACTGACTCTTGATGAGGCCGTGGCTATTTACGCGCTCCCCAAGTTCCGTGGTCGCGGCGTCGCTAAGCCACCTCTCAAGGAGCTCGGACAAGACCCCGCCTCCACTCGCGCCGTCGTGGTGAAGGACGGTCGCTTCGGTGCCTACGTCACCGACGGCGAGACAAATGCCACTCTGCGCCGCAATGACCCCATCGAAACCCTCACCCTCGACCGCGCCTTAGAACTCCTCGCGGAGAAGCGGGCCAAGGAGCTAGAAGAGGGCCCTAAGGTCAAAAAACGCGCTCCCCAGCGTGCCGCGAAGAAGGCGCCAGCCAAGAAGGCGGCCGCGAAGAAGGCGCCCGCCAAGAAGGCGGCCGCTAAGAAGGCCGCCGCGAAGAAGCCGGTCACTGTCTAGCCCCTCGGCTAGGCGTGCCCGGTCGGGCTAGGCTTTCGACGTGTCCGAGGTTCTCCCTAATCCCAGCCCGCCTGCTCAAGGCGATCTTCGGGGTGTGCTGGCGATCCCAGCCTTTGCCCGCCTCTGGCGCGCGATGGCCTTTGGCAGTCTCGGCGACTGGCTCGGTTTACTTGCCAGCACTGCGCTCGCAAAGGAACTCTCCGGCGATAACTACGCGAAAGCTAACGTTGCTATTGCAGGTGTCTTTATCGTGCGTCTCTTACCCGCAGTAGTTATTGGGCCCTTTGCTGGCGTGATCGTTGATCGTTTTGATCGACGACGCCTTATGTATACCTGCGACATCTTGCGTGCCGGTTTATTTATTTCAATTCCACTTGTGCGCGAATACTGGTGGCTCTACACCGCAACGGTGTTGATCGAAGCGATCACCCTTTTCTGGAGTCCGGCGAAAGAAGCTAGCGTGCCGAATATGGTGCCGCGAGATCGCCTAGAAGCGGCGAATCAAGTGAGCATGCTCGCCGCTTATGGAACAGCACCAATCGCCGCTGCGCTCTTCTCACTCCTCGCGCTTTTCCACTCAGCACTTTCAATTCAGGTAGGTTCTTTTTCTACGAAACCTGTCGACTTGGCGCTCTATCTCGATGGCTTAAGTTTTGCCTTTAGTGCATACACGATCTACCGACTCAAAGAGATTCCCAAGAGCAAGGGTGGCCCTGAAGGCGAGAACACCAACATGTTGCGCTCGCTCCTTGATGGATGGAAGTTCGTGGGCTCAACGCCACTCATCCGTGGACTTGTGGTGGGCATGCTTGGTGCCTTTGCTGCCGGTGGTGCGGTGGTGGGTCTGGCCAGAACATTTGTTGGTGACCTTGGTGGTGGAGACGCGGCCTACGGAATGCTCTTTGCTGGTGTCTTCCTTGGATTAGCGGCCGGGATGGGCTGGGGGCCGCGCCTGCTCTCCGGATTTTCTCGTCGTCGACTCTTTGGATTAGCACTCACCCTCTCCGGCGTTGGTCTAGTGCTGCTCGCAGCCATTCCTAATATCGTGATCGCGTTTATCACCACCCTCTTCTTAGGAATGTGCGCCGGAACTGCGTGGGTCAGTGGCTTCACGATGCTTGGCCTTGAAGTCCGCGATGAAGTTCGTGGCCGTACTTTCGCCTTCGTGCAAACACTCATTCGCATCACGCTTGTTTTGGTGCTCGCAGTAGCGCCAGTAATTGCCGCGGCTGTCGGTAAGCACACTTTGAAATTTAACAACACGCAACTGATCTACAACGGTGCAGAGATCACTCTCTTACTGGGTGGAATTTTGGCCACGATCGTAGGAATTATCTCCTACAAACAAATGGATGATCGCAAAGGTGTTCCGCTCTGGGGCGACATTATGGACGCGCTCCGTGGGGAAATTGGTGTCGTCAATCTCTACGCAAAGAAAGGCATCTTTATTGCCTTCGAAGGCGGCGAGGGTTCTGGAAAATCCACCCAAGCAAAAGAGTTGAAGAGTTGGCTCGAAAGCCAAGGACGCGTAGTAACGCTGAGCCGCGAACCTGGCGGCACTGAAGTAGGTAAAAAGATCCGCCAAGTACTTCTCGATCCAGCAACCGGAGAAGTGGCACCGCGTGCAGAAGCACTGCTCTATGCAGCTGATCGCGCCGAGCATGTTGAGAGCGTGATCCGACCAGCCCTAGATCGCAACGAAGTAGTTATTACCGATCGCTACATCGATTCCTCGATTGCCTATCAAGGTGGCGGGCGCATCTTGCCGAGCGAAGATGTACTCCGGTTGTCGCGGTGGGCTACGAGTGGCTTAGTTCCCGACATCACGGTCGTACTCGATATCGATCCTCGCATCGGGCTCTCGCGTTGCGGTGATAAGGATCGCCTTGAGAGTGAACCCATGGAATTCCATGAGCGCGTTCGTCGCACCTTCCTTGAATTGGCTCGCATTGAACCGGAGCGCTATCTCGTCATTGAAGCGAATCAGTCGCAGACCGAAGTGAAGCGCATTATTCGCAATCGATTTGAAGCACTCTTGGCCGAACCCGAGAAGCGGGCCGCCAAATAATGTCTGCTCCAGTCTTCGCTGATCTCGTCGGGCAACAAGAAGCGATCGCGATCATAGAGCGCGCGGTGCGCGCGGCTCGCGGTATCGATGTTGAGGCGCAGGAATCTGGTGCGATGACGCATGCGTGGCTCTTCACTGGCCCACCCGGTTCCGGGAGATCGAATGCCGCTCGTGCCTTCGCCGCCGCTCTTCTCTGTTCCGAACGCGGATGTGGTGAGTGCGCCACCTGCCGCGAGGTATATGCAGGCACGCACGCCGACGTAGAGTTGATGGAGAGCGAAGGTCTTTCGATCAAGGCTGATCAGATTCGTGAATTGATTGTGCGCGCCGCTTGGGCACCGGCCACCGGAAGTTTTCGCGTTGTCATTATTGAAGATGCAGACAAACTCACGGAGACCGCAGCGAATGCGCTATTAAAAGCGATCGAAGAGCCCGGAAGTTTTACTACTTGGTTTCTTTGCGCGCCGAGCCCTTCAGATGTACTACCCACTATTCGCTCCCGTTGTCGCTCAGTGCTGTTACGCACTCCGTCGCATCAAGATGTCGCATCGGTTCTCATTGAACGCGATGGCGTTGATCCCACTATGGCAGCGCATGTGGCTCGAGCGAGTCAGGGACATGTGGGTCGCGCCAAGTGGCTCGCCTTTGATGAAGATGCTCGGAAGTTTCGCCACGACTTGCTCGCTATCCCAGCCCGGATTCGCACGGTGGGGGAAGCGCTCTCCACGGCGGCAGAATTACATCGCGCGGCGAATGAAGAATCGGTACGAGAGAACGCCGACCGTGATGAACGCGAGATGGCAGAGCTCTCAACTGCATGGGGGCACGGAGCGACTGGCAAAGGCATGCCGTCGGGGGCTTCGAAAGCCATCAAAGAACTCGAGAAGGCACAGAAGTCGCGCACCACTGCACGCAATCGCGCTTTCCTTGATATTGCACTTTTAGATTTAGCTACTTTTTACCGCGATGTGCTTCTTGTGCAGGCCGGTGCTGAGGCACCATTGATCAACGAGGACTTACGTTCCAATGTCACCGATGTGGCGGGGCAGATTCCAGCCGAAGGAGCGTTGAAGCGAGTGGAGGCGATTATGGGTGCGCGCAAGGCTCTCGCCTTCAACGTCGCGCCACTGCTCGCACTGGAATCGATGATGCTCGCACTTCGTCTACCTGCTCGAGGTGGCGAGTGAAGCCTCAACGCATTCTGCCTATCGCCTTCTTTATGATCGTCGTGGCGCTCTTCTCGGCTTACTTCCTCACGCGCGGGACAACGAATCCCGCCACTTCACCTAGCGGTGAGGCCAAACCTTTCCTCAATCTTCAGGGTTACATGACGCAAACACTCTCATGGGAGAAGTGCGACATTGGTTTCGAGTGCACCATGGTGCGCGTACCACTTGATTACGCAAATCCGGGCGCTAAAGCGATCACACTCTCAGTTGTCCGTCATAAGGCAACTGATAAAGCCCATCGCATGGGATCGCTCTTAGTAAATCCGGGCGGTCCGGGTGGCTCCGGCGTTGAGTATGCCAAGAGTGCAGAATTTATTGTGACGCCGGCAGTATTGAAAAAGTTCGACATTGTGGGCTTTGATCCCCGCGGGGTGGGCGCATCTACTCCACTCTGGTGTTTGAATGGTGCGGAGACAGATAAGTTTATTGCAGTTGATGGTTCTCCCACGACGCCCGCGCAAGAGCGCGAATTCGTAGATCAAGCAAAATTGCTCGCCCGCCGATGTGTTGAGCGTGCTGGCACGTTGCTGCCATTCATCGGAACTATCGATGCTGCGCGAGACCTCGATGTGTTACGCGCCGTGCTGGGGGATAAGAAACTCAACATGCTCGGCAAGTCATACGGAACTCTGCTTGGGGCAAATTATGCGCACCTCTTCCCGCAGAATGTAGGGCGCCTAGTGCTCGATGGCGCAGTAGATCCCACAGTTTCGCTGCAAGAGATGAACATTGAGCAAGCGAAAGCTTTCGAAGGTGCACTTAATTCATACCTTGATACTTATGCGGCCGATTGTGCATCGACCGGTGAGTGCCCCTTCGGCGTCACACGCGCCGAAGCGCACGCCACCATCGATGAATTGATCGCTACCTCAGATACCACTCCGCTTCCGAGCAAATCAAAGCGACCAGTGACGCAATCAGAAGTCATTCTGGGAATTTTGAGTTCGCTCTACGACAGCGATGGTGGTTGGACTTCACTCACGGCCGCACTTACTACTGCGGTGCAAGGTGATGGCACTGATCTACTTAACTTGGCTGATTACTACGTTGATCGTGGACCCGACGGTAAGTACCTCATCAATTCCAACGAAATCGGTTACGCAGTAAATTGCATGGATAAGGATCAACGCGTCACCATCGAAGAGGTGCGCAAGGAAGCGGTCACGCTTGCCAAAGCCTCACCGACCTTCGGCGGGTATCTCGCCTGGAGTTCCTTCCCCTGCAATTACTGGCCGGTGCCTTCTAAGCCCATCCCGACCCCGCTGACCGCCATCGGCTCAGCCCCGATTCTGGTCGTGGGAACCACAAGAGACCCGGCCACCCCCCTCCAGTGGGCCAAGGGGCTGGCGAGCCAGCTCAAGACCGGGCACCTCTTGGTCTTCGACGGGGATGGCCACACCGCCTATACCCGAGGAAGTTCATGCGTGGATAACGCCATTGACGCCTATTTCCTGGCTGGAACCCTCCCTAAAGCCGGGTTGGTCTGCTCGTAGGTAAGTCCGCCAAAAGGCGGCTGAACATCCCCCCGAACGGGCGCCCAGACACGTGGTAATCAGCACCCCTCCGGATAGGGCAGGATTTGGGTGTGCGTTTAGACCATGTCTCTTATGTTGCTGATCACGACCACCTCGTCGACGTCGTTCAGCGAATCGGTTCCAGCCTCGGTGCAGCTTTCCAAGACGGTGGAATTCACCCTCGTTTCGGAACGCGTAACTTCATCCTTCCGCTTCATGGTGGTACTTACCTCGAAGTGGTCTGCCCTCTTGATCACCCTGCTGCCGACAGCGCGGCATTTGGCCAAGCTGTATCGCAGCGCGCTCGCGAAGGTGGCGGTTGGCTTACTTGGGTCGTTGCTGTTGATGATATTTCTTCAGTACAAGCACGTGTAGGTCGCGAACCTGTTACGGGTCACCGTCGTCGTCCAGATGGTTTTGATTTGGAGTGGAAGCAACTCGGTGTGAAGTCCACGATGGAAGATCCACAACTTCCTTTCTTCGTGCAATGGATCACCGATGCAGCGCATCATCCTTCAAGTGGTGCAAACGGCCACCCAGTTATTGAGAAGTTGGAAATCGCTGGCGATCCTTCAGTCATTTCCGCATGGCTCGGCGAACCAGATGATCACCCCCTCGATGACATTGAAGTGATTTGGATTGATCCAGCCGATAACGATGGTGAAGCTGGTTTGGTAGCAGTACATCTGCGCACCGAACGCGGCACCATTCGTCTCGACTGATCTTTAGTAAACTTTAATCCGGAGAGGCAAGCCTCTCCATGCCGCCTTAGCTCAGGGGTAGAGCAACGCACTCGTAATGCGTAGGTCCGGGGTTCAAATCCCCGAGGCGGCCCCATACTTTCACCGCTCTGACCAGGCAAAATAATCTGTGATCAAACCTTCGTTCTAGATGTAATTCTTTAGGTGGGAACATTTTGGGAACATTTACTTTAGAAAGCTTCACTTTGCAGACTTAAACAGCACCTCGGATGGCCTTATCAAGACCTGCCACAAGTGCATCTAGATCATCGCCGAAGAGACCACCGTAGGTATCAAGTGTGAGTCGAATGTCAGAGTGCCCCATCGTGGATTGCAGAACTTTGGGATTAGCACCTGACTGCACGACTAACGCCGCGTACGTGTGGCGTAAACCGTGTGGAGTTAGCCCATGTAAGCCTGCAGCCTTCACTGCTGGATCAAAGACATCCTGACGCCAGTTCGAGTACCTCAGGGGAGCACCGTGCTTCGTGGAGAAGAGCAAAGCTTCTGGCCCACGGAGGTTGGTTACTAGTTTGTGAAGCGGTTCCCTCAGGGTCGTAGGGATTGGTATTTCTCTTGCCTTCTTGGACTTAGGTGGGGCTTCCACGAGGCGACCACCGACATCAGACCAAGCACGCTGCACAAAGAGCCGGTTGCGGAGTAGATCAACATCGCGAACCTGGAGAGCTGTTACTTCCCCAAAGCGAACACCCGTGAACGCCATCACCAAAATCATCAACTCAGACGCCCCAGCAGACTCAGCAAGCAAGGCGACTTCCTTGTGGGAGAGGTATCGCTTTTGATCCCTCGGTTGCGCCGAGGGTAGAAAGTTCCCTCGATCCGGTACGTGAGCCCAGGGCCAGAACCATCTTTGACATTATCTGGGTGCAGTGTTGGTGTAGCCATTATCAGCTAACTCCTTTAGCTATGGATTGGGGCTTTTGATCCTAAGAGAGAAGAGCACTCAAAGAATAGTTGAGACAGAGAATACCTTTAACCTTCGAACGAGGCATTCCAAAGGATTGGTGGGGTGCGAGTTGGACACGTTTCAATTATCTGAGTGAACCCAACAGCGTCAAGCATCATTTCCCTCAAGAATTCACGTGAAATATACCAATCGAGTCCAGCCCTCAAGAATGACTTGCGATTAAATAATGGTGTGACTGAGCGCATTCTTGTTGTCGGAGGCGGAATTATTGGCACGATGCATGCCCTTCTTGCGTGCGAAGCGGGGTATGAAGTCCTTCATGTAGAGCGAGATTTGAAGCCAACATCTGCCTCGGTAAGAAATTTTGGGCTTGTGTGGGTGAGTGGGCGAGATACTGGACCAGAGCTTCGCCTCGCGCTCCGAGCGCGTTCGCTCTGGAGTGCCATTGGTGGCAAAGCAGAGATTGGATTTCGACCAAACGGCTCACTCACTATTGCGTCAAACGAAGCTGAAATGAATGTTCTTTACGAAGCCGCCAACATGGACGATGCTCATTTGCGCGGGTTTCGAGTGCTTACAAACGCCGAGACTAGAGCCTTGGAGCCCATGCTGGCCGGGAAGTATTTAGGCGCTTTGCAATGTACTGAAGATGCTGTGGTTGAGCCGCCTATATTGCTTGGTGGATTACGCAACTACCTGAGCACGTTCTCAACCTATTTTTGGAAGCCAGGATGTGAAATTGCTGATCTCTATCACGATTCAACAGGAAACCATGTTGTCGACACTTCAGGAAACGATTACTCCAGCGATTATGTGGTGTTCTGTGCTGGAGCAGCCCATGGCGGTTTCTTGAGCGATTACATGGCTGAAGCCCCAGTGCGTAAAGTGCGTTTACAAATGGCTGCTACCGTGCCTTTGAAGGAAAAGTTAGGCCATTCACTAGCAGATGGAGATTCGCTCCGGTATTACCCAGCTTTTAAGAATCTCTCAGTTGATCAACTTCCACCACAGAGCAGAATTGCGTCCGAGCGTTATATGCAATTACTTCTAGTTCAGCGAATCGATGGTTCCATGACGATCGGAGATACGCACGAATACGACGAGCCGTTTGATCACGAGCTTGTCGAGGCTCCTTATGATCACTTGCGAAGCGTGATTACCTCGATCTTCGGACGTGAAGCCCCATCGCTTGGTAAGAGATGGGATGGTGTCTACAGCCAATCCACTAACTCTGAAATCTACTTTAGGAAAGAGATCGCGCCCGGGGCCGTTATCGTCACCGGTGGCGGAGGGCGAGGGAATACTCTTTCGCCAGCTATTGCTGAGGAGACGCTTCTTTCATGGAGAAATTAGCACTCGTCGTATTTGATGTGGCCGGAACAACGGCGAAAGATGAAGGTCTAGTGGTCGAAGCTTTTGAGCGCGCTATCAGTGCTCAAGGTGTGGTGTATTCAATTGGCGAATTAAGAGCCAAAATTGACTATGTGCGCGCCACGATGGGTCAGCGCAAGATTGATGTCTTTATGCATCTCTACAACGACGATGTCGTAAGAGCGACACAGGCTCATGATGACTTTGTGAGCTCCTACATTCAGTTGATTCACGAAGGCCGCTTGGAGGAGTTCGACGGAATCAGTGATCTTTTTGCTTCGCTCAGGGCTGACGGAATATTGGTAGCGATCACCACTGGATTCCCTCGAGAGATACTGAACGCGATCATCGGCGCCTTGGAGTGGAGAGAGAGGATCGATATTTCCGTAGCAGCATCTGAGGTCGAGCAGGGGCGCCCGGCGCCAGACATGATTAATCGGTGCATAGAAATCGCCGAAAAATCACTAAATATTGTTATTCGAGCAGATCAGGTATGTGTTGTGGGAGATACCGAGTCAGATATCAAGAGTGCGGTAGCCGCCGGCGCTCGCTACCACATTGGAGTAACCACAGGTGAGCACTCCAAAGAGCAACTCGAGGAGGCTGGCGCTACCCACGTGCTCTCTGCAGCCACGTTTATTCGCACCATCTTTTAACTTTTCATTCACTAAAAAGTACCCAAACAATCCCTTGCGCGCTAACTCCGGGGTCTTGACTGCAATCACAAATCCACAAGGAGGATATATGCGCAAGCAATTCATTATTGGAGTAGTAGCAGCTGCCCTGGCTGCCGCTTCATTGGTGGCAACATCTTCAGTATCTACTGCAGCAGGTACAGACTTCTCAAAGTGCCAAAACCTGAAGGCATGCGGTGGCATGGACGCACTCGTCAAAGCTGCTCAAAAAGAAGGAAAGCTCAACGTGATTACCCTTCCTCGCGATTGGGCAAATTACGGTGAAGCAATGGACCTTTTCAGCAAGGCATTCGGAATCAAAATAACGGATGATAACCCAGATGGCTCATCTGCCTACGAAATTCAAACCGTGAAGACTGCACCAGCATCGAAGGTTCCCGATGCAGTTGACGTCGGTATCACCTACGGGCTTGACAACACAAACCTCTTTACTCCTTACAAGGTTGCGAATTGGGCGGATATCACTTCCGACTACAAAGACCCAGCCGGACGTTGGTATGGAGATTACGCAGGCGTAATGGCGCTCTCATATGACACCTCAATCCCCAAGGCGCCAAAGGCATTCTCAGACCTCAAGGACCCTGCCTACAAAAATATGCTAGCTATCGGTGGGGATCCATCTGGTGCTCAAGAGGCATTGATGTCTGTCTTCGCGGCGACTGTTGCTTCCGGTGGTACTGCTGACAGCGTGCAACCCGGGATCGACTGGTTCAAGTCTCTCAAGACTTCAGGTAACTTCGTTACTGCATTGGCTAATGGACAAAACTTCCTCGCCGGCGCTTACAAGGTTTCATTCTCTTGGTCCTTCAACGGTCCAGGAGCAGTTACCACTGCTGCAAAGGCTGGAAAAACCGTCAAATACATCATCCCTACCGATGCAGTCATCAAGGGAACGCCGTATGTGATGGCAATCCCATTCAACGCACCACACCCAGCAGCTGCTCGTCTCTGGACTGAATTCTTGTACTCACAAAACAATGGCAAGACTTCAATGACTGTTGGATCAACGAAGGGCATGACCGGCTCCAAGATCTTCTCATCCATCATGGGTGGACAGAACATCTGGATCCTCGGTGGTGCGCTACCTATTACGTTTGATGCCATGGTCGCTAAGAAGACCAATGTCACGGCGCCCGAAGGCTACGGCATTCCCAAGGGTGTCAAGGTAATTACACCAACGGTTGCACAGCAGGACGCTGCAAAGACACTGCTCAAGGCTCAGTGGCCAGCAATCGCCGGTAACTAATAAAGAAAATCATATGAAAAGTGGAGTAGTGGAAACACCGAAGATGGTTCAAGGCGGTCGACTTGGATCTCAGGTGTTTCCACTACTCCCTTTCTTTGCTTTCACTGGTTATTTCTTGATTTGGCCCGTTCTTGCGGTAACTCTGAGATCACTCAGGGGCAATGACGGTGAGTGGACGCTCTCTAACTACACTCCATTACTACACGGCTCATATCTACATGCATTCATTACAAGTATTAAACTCTCACTTGTTACCTCGATTATCGGGTCACTGCTTGGAGCGCTCTTTGCTTACGTTGTCGTTCGCTATGCCAAGGGAAGATTTGGTGCCGTACTCGACTCTATCTCTGCGGTCTTCGCCAATTCCGGTGGTGTCCCGTTGGCTTTCATGTTTATTGCAGCATTTGGTACTGAAGGATTAGTAACGAGAGTTCTTAAAACTCTAGGTTGGGATATTTACGCTGGTCACTTCACCATATTTTCCTTCACGGGCGTTGTCATGGTCTACTCCTTCTTCCAGATTCCTCTCATGTTCTTGGTGTTCAAGCCAGCGATCGCGGGGCTTCGCAAAGAGTGGATGGAGGCAAGTACAAATCTTGGTGCTACTCAAGTGACTTACTGGCGACGTGTTGCCATTCCAATGCTCATGCCATCCTTTATTGGTGCTTTTTTTCTACTATTTGCTGGCGGATTCTCAGCGTATGCAACCGCTCGAGCGTTGACGGTTGGCACGGTTCCGCTCGTCCCAATTATCATTGGCACACTTGTTGATGTAAACGTGGTTTCAGATCAGCAGAACCTAGGAGATGCACTCGCAGTCGGAATGATCATCGTGGCTGGCATCGCCATGGTTGGTTATGTTTGGGCTCAAAAAAGAGCTGCTAAATGGCGGCAATCATGAAGATCTCTCCATTCAAATGGATTTTGATAGGTGCTTCGGCTTTTCTCTCCATACTCATATTCATCTTCCCGCTCTTTGCCGCTGCTACTTATAGTTTCCGCGGAGAAGCCGGGAAAGGTCGCTCGTTAGCAAACTATCGTTGGCTCCTTGAGCAGGAAGGGTTCTATCCGAACCTCTTCACCTCACTAAAATTAGCTGTGCTTGCCGGCATTTTGAGTTTGATACTCATGGTTCCTACGATGGTCTTTTTAAATCTTAAAGCCCAACGCTTCAAACCACTTATCGATTTTCTCTGCATACTTCCGCTCATTATTCCTGTGGTCTCTCTTGCTATAGGAGCGCAGGTAGCCATGCCCGAGTTTGTCCAAAACTCAGAGTATGAGTTAGTTTTTTTCTTTGTAATTATTGCACTTCCCTACACCTACCGTGCCATCGATACTTCTCTACAAACTGTCCAACTTAAAACTTTGGTTGAAGCATCCAGAAGTCTTGGCGCGTCATGGCTCGCGACTATTCTCCGAGTCATCGTTCCTGCAATTCGCAGTGGAATCCTAGGTGCACTATTTCTGTCCTTCGCACTCGGGATTGGTGAATACACCATCACCTCGCTACTTCATTGGGAGACTTTCCCAACATGGACTGTCGTTGCCGCTCAACAGAACATTCTTGGAGCGATTGCTATCTCGGTATTTAGTTTCATTGGGGCGATAGCACTACTCACCGCTGTTTCGTTGCTTTCCCGAAGAGGAACTAAGCAAACATCAATCACGAGCGAAGGCGAAGGAGTCTTGTTATGACAATCGGAACTGGACGCGTCAGCAGCACTTTAGAGCTGACTGGTGTAAGTCGATTTTTTGGACAAGTAAAAGCCCTCGATGGTTTAGATCTCAAAGTAAATCCGGGTGAATTAGTTGCACTTCTTGGACCTTCGGGTTGTGGAAAAACGACAGCACTTCGCATTGTTGCTGGTCTTGAGTACTCGACCGCAGGGAGTCTCACTGTTAACGGTGTGCGATACAACGAAACTCCGGCACATCAGCGAGATATGGGCATGGTCTTTCAGTCTTACTCTCTCTTTCCAAACTTAAATGTGACAGAGAACATCGAGTACGGATTGCGGGCAAGGAAAATGGCCGCTCGAGATCGTAGTAAGCGGGTAGATGAGATGCTCACGCTCGTCGAACTTGGTAACAAGGCGAAAGCTTTTCCACATCAACTCTCCGGGGGGCAGCAACAACGTGTTGCTCTTGCTCGCGCGCTTGCGATTGAGCCGACTGTGCTCTTACTCGATGAGCCACTTTCGGCCCTAGACGCCCAAGTGCGTGGCCAGATACGGGAAGAGATTAGGCGAATTCAACTTGAACTAGGTATCACCACTCTTTTTGTCACCCACGATCAGGAAGAGGCGATGTCGATCGCAGATCGGGTGGGAGTAATGAATCATGGAAGACTCGTTCAGATAGATACCCCGCTAGAGCTCTACACTAACCCGGCATCACCCTTCGTTGCGTCGTTTGTAGGACTTGCGAACAAAATCCCAGGAGAGGTGGTAACAAATGGAACGGCACGCATTCTGAACCAGACGGTTTCACTTTCCTCCGCGGCCCCTTCATTCGCCCCTGGTACAAGAATCACTTCATTAATTCGCCCCGAATCCATGATCGTGACACCCGAGAGCGACACCGAGGCTACACGTGGACTTGTTGCATTTAAATCATTCCTTGGACCTTTAACCAAATTGGGAGTCTCAGTTGAGGGTATGCCTTTAGTCCATCTCAATATCGCTAGTTCAGATGTAAAAAATATCGAGATTGGCCAAAGAATCTCCTTCAGGATCTCGGCAACTGATGTGATGGCCGAACATGCATGAATTTGATACTCAACAGGTTCGCATCACTGTTGGCCCCGCAAATGAAAAGGGATGGCGCAACCTCACACTTGCTCCAGGCGAACCACCATTAGAGAGTCCGCCGGGCGTTACGGCTCGTTCTCTCGTATCCCTTGTCCATATTTCAGACCTTCATATCTGCGATGCGCAATCTCCAGCCCGGATGGAGTTATTGGATCGCTTCGCAGATCCTCATCATCCGTTCTCAGCACTCGTCAAGCTTGTTGGGGCTTATAGAGCCCAAGAGATTCTCTCTACTCAAACCCTAGACGCTATGGTTCGTAAGATTAATGTTTTGGAAAGTTCGTTTAGTAAGCGCCCCATAGATGGGGTAGTTATCACAGGTGATGTCACAGATAACGCGCAGGGGAATGAATTGAATTGGTACCTCACTTTGCTCCACGGGGGCACTCTCCATCCGGATTCGGGTGACACATCAAAGTGGGAGGGAGTGGCAAGTATCACGGCCGAGCGCTACGACCGCAGCTATTGGAATCCTGAAGGGACACCTCCCGGACAAGAGGACGACTTTCCTCGATCGCTCTACGGTTTTCCAGTCATTCCTGGCCTCACCGATGCGGTGAGGCAACCGTTTCTGGCTGCTGGCTTGCGCCACCCATGGTTTGCGACTCACGGAAACCATGATGCATTAGTTCAAGGTACCGTGCCTCCAAGCGCGGTTCTCAACGGTTATGCAGTTGGCGATCGCCGACTGATCGAATTACCTTCAGATTTAGATTTGATGGAAGCATCCGGTTCGCTGAACATGGTGGGTCCTATCACGAGTCCCGATTTGAGTAATGGAACTTTCGTTGAGCAAGGCTCGGATGTCAGCAGGATTCTCAATGATGAATTTACTTGGGCAAGGCTTCACACAGAGTGTGACCACGACCATGGTCCTTCAAGCGCACAAGTTGAAAGTGGAGAAAAATACTGGGTGCGAGACGTTGGCGATATTCGCCTGATCTCACTGGATACGGTGAACATCCACGGCGGCTGGCAGGGTTCGATTGATCGTACGCAGCTTCGTTGGTTAGATTCGACTCTTGCGGAAAATCAAAACGGAGATAATCCAAAATATGTAGTAATCCTCTCCCACCATCCGGCCCCGACCCTCTTTAATCTTTACTCCCCAGAAGGCGAAGAGCCACGAGTTGGCGAGGAAGAATTAGTTTCTCTGCTCACGAATTATTCTTCGGTAATTCTCTGGCTTGCTGGACATAATCACGACCACCGCGTAGATCTTGTGGGAAATGTCAACGGAGCTCGTGGTTTTTGGCATATACAAACCGCGTCAAATATTGATTGGCCTCAGCAGGGACGTCTAGTTGAGATATTTGAAGAGGACGGACGGTTGATCATCGCTACATCGGTCTTTGATCACCTCGGTCCGGTCGATCCTTCATTTGCTTCCGAAGATCTGAAGCGAACCGTAAATCTTGCAGGTATCTCACGACTGCTCTCAGCCAATCACTGGCAACGTAGGTCAGGAGAATTTGATTTACTCCTCTCATCTGGGGCTTTAGAAGACCGGAACCGCTATCTCTCTCTGTGACATCTTGCACCACGAGTGCGGATGCCTAGAGTTCACTTTCTGTTTCATATTATGAAATCTCTTTTCAACTTTGAGTTCTTTCCGATCCACGCATATGTTC
>Ga0194059_1000205_pt1 | contig 29083 bp, 27 predicted proteins | sample SepL6211m_MetaG_FD_163426 | JGI IMG/M metagenome (GOLD analysis project Ga0194059, IMG submission 163426) | Anoxic zone freshwater microbial communities from boreal shield lake in IISD Experimental Lakes Area, Ontario, Canada - Sep2016-L626-11m | ecosystem: Environmental > Aquatic > Freshwater >...
AAAAACTCAAAAAAGCGATCGACATCCCGATCCACATGCAGTGCCACGCCACCACCGGCATGTCCACCGCCACCTACATCAAAGCCATCGAAGCCGGCGTCGAAAACGTCGACACCTCCATCTCCTCCATGAGCATGACCTACGGCCACTCCGCCACCGAAGCCCTGGTCGCCATCATGAACGACACCGACACCCCCACCGGCCTCGACATGGTCCTGCTCCAGGAGATCGCCGACTACTTCACCATCGTGCGGAAGAAATACGCCAAATTCGAAGGCTCCCTCAAAGGGATCGATGCAAGAATCATCATTGCTCAGGTTCCGGGCGGCATGCTCACCAACATGGAGAGCCAGCTCAAAGAACAGAACGCCGGTCATAAAATGGACCTCGTCCTCGCCGAAATCCCCCGGGTGCGCAAAGACCTCGGCATGATCCCGCTCGTCACCCCCACCTCGCAAATCGTCGGCAGCCAGGCGGTCATCAACATCCTCACCGGTGAACGCTACAAATCGATGACCAAAGAAACCGCCGCCGTCTTGAAAGGTGAATACGGCGCCACCTCAGCCCCGGTCAACCGGGAACTGCAACTGAAAGTGCTCGCCGGCGCCGAAGCCATCACCTGCCGCCCCGCCGACCTCATCGACGCCGAAATGGACAAACTCACCGCCGAACTGCGCGGCCTCGTGGCGGAAAAAGGGCTCAAGATGGGCGACCACGAAGTGGAAGACGTCCTCACCTACGCCCTGTTTCAGCAGGTCGGCCTCAAATTCCTCGAACACCGCGACAACCCCGCCATGTTCGAACCGGTCCCGACCGGCGAAGAGACCGCAGCACCAGCCAAAGCAGCACCGGCAGCACCCGCTGTCAGCGGCGGCGAACTCTTTACCGTCACCGGCGGCGGTCAGACCTTCGTGGTCCAGGTCGCCAAAGCAAGCGGCGCCGCTGCCGCAGCTGCTGCCGCCGCATCGGCGGCAACAGGAGCAGGGACACCAGCAGCGGCATCAGCATCAGGAACAGCAACAGCAGGCCACAGTGACATCGTCTCGCCGCTGGCCGGCAACGTCTGGAAAATCGAAGTCGATCCGGGTCAGCAGGTACAGGAAGGGGATCTGCTCCTCATCCTTGAAGCGATGAAGATGGAAAACGAAATCTTCGCCGACCGTGACGGCATAGTCGGCACCATTCATATCGAAGAGGGGAACGCCGTGACCATCGGCCAGCCGCTCGTCACCCTGATCGGCGCCGGCGGAGCAGCTCAGGAGACAAAAGCGCCAGCACAGTCAGCCGCAACAGCAAAAGTGAAAGGCGGAGTAACCGCGCCACTCGCCGGCAACGTCTGGAAGATCGAGGTCGCCGAGGGGCAGAAAGTTCAGGAGGGTGACCTGCTGCTCATTCTCGAGGCGATGAAGATGGAGAACGAGATCTTTGCCGACCGGGACGGAACCATTGGCCAGATCCTCATTCAGGAAGGCACAGCCGTTACTATCGGTGATACGCTGCTGACAATTGATTAATAAGGAGTGGAAATGAACAGCTATTCAGGTTTTACGGGGCGCAGTGCGGTCGTTACCGGTGGTGCCCGTGGTATCGGCCTGGCGATCACCCGGGCACTTATCGCACAAGGGGTCGCAGTACATGTCTTTGACGTTGCCCCCGGAGAAGGAGCCGAGTCATATCAGTTCCACAAGGTTGACATTGCCGATTCCGCCAGTGTCAACGCGGCGGTGGCGGGTTTACCGGGGAAGGTATCACTGCTGGTCAACAACGCCGGCATAACCAGAGATAAGAGCCTCGCCAAGATGACCGACGAGGATTGGCTGTCGGTTCTCTCGGTCAACCTGACCGGCGCCTTCAATGTGGTGCGGGCAGTGGCGCCCGCCATGCGTGAAGCCGGCTACGGGAGGATTGTCAACATCACCTCCATCAACGGCATGCGCGGAAAATTCGGCCAAGCCAACTATTCAGCTTCTAAAGCCGGTCTCATTGGCCTGACCAAGACACTTGCCCGGGAGCTCGGTCCGAAAGGGATTACCGTCAACGCTGTTGCCCCCGGTATGGTGCTGACCGAAATGGCGCTGGCCCTGCCGGAGGAAATTTTTTCCAAGGCCCGGAATGAGTGCCTGCTCCCCGAAATGGCGGCACCGGAGGATATTGCCAATGCGGTACTGTTTCTGCTTTCAGATGCAGCACGAATGATTACCGGAGAAGTGATACGGGTTGACGCCGGTCAGTATATATAAAGGGGGAAACCTGTGCCTGAAAACCGGGAACGCACGCTGCGCATTGATTTTCACGTTCACCTGGGGCTGTACACGTTTCATCAGCCCTGGGTGATCGAGTGGATTCGTAAGACTCACCCGGTGGGTTATGATGAATATATACGGCACTATAATGATCCGGGGGCTTTTGAAGAGCTTCTGGCTGATGAAGAGATTGATTACGCCTGTATCCTTGCCGAGTTGAGCCATGTTACCACCGGAGTCTGCACCAATGAGCAGGTGCGCGAATTCTGCCGGGGGCGGAGCCGACTGATCCCGTTCTGCGATATAAATCCCCACCTGCATACTGATCTTGGCTGCGAACTCCGCCGCAAGGTAGAGGACGAAGGTTTCCGCGGCGTCAAGCTCTATCCGACCTATCAGCATTACTATCTTAACGACACCCGGATGTACCCGCTCTATCACGCGGCTCAGAATCTGGGCATTCCGGTCCTGATCCACACCGGCTCTTCCGTGTTCAAAGGTTCACGGATCAAGTACGGCGACCCGCTGCATCTTGATGACGTTGCTACCGACTTTCCCGATCTGACCCTTGTGATGGCTCACTCCGGTCGCGGCTTCTGGTACGACCGGGCTTTTTTTCTTTCCCGACTCCACGCCAATCTTTACATGGAACTTTCCGGGCTGCCGCCGTCGAAGCTGCTGACCTATTTTCCCGAGCTGGCACGCAACACCGACAAGGTTATCTTCGGCAGCGACTGGCCGGCAGTGCCCCGGATCAGGGAGAATATGGATGCGATACGGGCGCTGGCGTTACCCCCGGACGGGGTCGAAAATATCATGGGCGGCAATGCGGCGAGGATATTGAAGCTGTAGGCAGAAAACGACTCACGGGGCTCATTCCAATTCGCTATAATCGTTGGCTCGTCTTCGGCTCCTCAACATACTGGTTGTATGCCTTCGTCGCCTCAATCCTCGAGCCTTGATATCACTCTTGATTTGGAATTGGTATAAATAAACTGATGACAAATTTATTGCGCCGTCCAGCCACCATCAATCGGAAGCGCCGTGCCGGTGATCTGGTCGGCGCCCGGCGAGCAGAGAAACAGCGCCAGTTGTCCGAGCTGCTCAATTGAAACAAACTGCTGCGACGGTTGTTTCTCAGCCAGCATGTTCCGCCCTCCCTCTTCCACATCTACCCCCAGCGCCTCTGCACGGGCGATTATCTGCGGCTCAATCAACTCGGTACGGGTCCAGCCGGGACAGATGGCGTTGCTGGTGATGCCGGAACCGGCCGTTTCCAGAGCGGTAACTTTGGTCAGGCCGACCAGGCCATGTTTGGCCGCAACATAGGCCGCCTTGTTGGCTGATGCCACCAGGCCGTGCACTGAAGCGATATTGATGATCCTCCCCCAGCCACGCCGCCGCATGTGAGGAACCGCATGGTGAATAGTGTAGAAACTGGAGCTGAGGTTTATGGCGATTATGGCCGCCCAGCGGTCGGGGGGGAACTCCTCTACCGGCGCAGTGTGCTGGATGCCGGCGCAGTTTACCAGAATATCAATAGCGCCAAATTCTGCCGCCGCTGCTTCTACCAGAGCAGAAATCTGGTCGGGACAGGTCATGTCGGCACCATGGAACCGGGCGCAGATTCCGAACTCAGCTGCCAGCGCAGTGCGGGTCGCTTCGATTTTTTCCGGGTCACCGAGGCCGTTCAGCATAATGTCGCACCCCTGACCGGCCAGAGAACGGGCAATGCCGAGGCCGATGCCGCTGGTAGAGCCGGTTATCAGTGCACTTTTCCCTTTGAGCATGCTCATCCCCTCCGTTACCGGATAATCAGCGGTGGTTCGGTACAGGCCTGAATATCTGCCGGAGTATATCCGGGAGCCGTCTCGACCAGACGCAGGCCCTCCGGAGTGACATCGAGCACGGCACGGTCGGTAATGATCCGGTTGATCACTCCTTTGCCGGTCAACGGCAGGGTGCAGTTGTTGAGAATCTTGGACTCACCATGCTTGTTGCAATGCTCCATCAGCACCACGATTTTTTTGGCGCCATGCACCAGATCCATGGCGCCCCCCATCCCCTTGACCATTTTGCCCGGAATCACCCAGTTGGCGAGATCGCCGGTGGCAGAGGCTTCCATACCCCCCAGAATAGCGAGATCGATATGTCCGCCGCGAATCATGGCGAACGATTCGGCACTGCTGAAAGTGCTGGAACCGGGTATCATGGTAATGGTTTCCTTGCCAGCGTTGATCAGATCCGGATCAAGCTCCTCTTCGGCCGGGTAGGGGCCGATACCGAGCAGACCGTTCTCCGACTGGAGCACCACCGTTTTCCCCGCCGGTATGTAGTTCGCCACCAGCGTCGGCATGCCGATCCCCAGATTGACGTAATAGCCGTCTTCTATCTCCTGAGCGGCCCTTTGAGCCATCTCTTCGCGTGTCAATGCCATCTGTTCCCCCTTTCTATTTCCTTACCGTACGGCGTTCGATCCTCTTTTCATGGCCGGTACAGGCGATGATGCGCTGCACGTAGACACTGGGAGTATGGATCTGGTCCGGATCAAGTTCGCCGGTCTCAACCAGCTCCTCAACCTCGGCAACCGTAATCACTCCGGCGGCAGCCATCATCGGGTTAAAGTTGCGCGCGGTCTTGCGATAGACGAGATTGCCGAAACGGTCACCCTTCCATGCCTTGACAATGGCAAAATCAGCCCGTAGTCCGGTTTCGAGCAGATATTCCTTGGCACCGAAGAATCTGGTTTCGCGCCCGTCGGCAATCGGCGTACCGACTCCGGCAGGGGTGTAGAAGGCGGGGATGCCGGCGCCGCCGGCCCGGATCCGCTCCGCCAGTGTCCCTTGCGGCACCAGTTCGACTTCCAGTTCTCCGGCCAGATACTGGCGCTCGAACTCTTTGTTTTCGCCAACGTATGAGGATACCATTTTCCTGATCTGCTTGTTTTGCAGGAGAATGCCGAGACCCCATTCATCAACGCCACAGTTATTGGAAATGACGGTGAGATCTCGTACTCCCTTTTCGCGTAATCCCTGAATCAGTTTTTCGGGAATCCCGACCAGTCCGAACCCCCCCGCCATAATGCTGGCGCCGTCACTGATCCCTTCCAGTGCTTCTTGAATTGATGTGCAGACTACTGCCATATAATTACCCCCTAAAAAGTCCCCTCACCCCTGGCGGGGGAGGGTTAGGGAGGGGGGGGAGGTAGCCATGGAATTGGCATATTGCAGCCTTCACCCACCCCCTAACCCCCTCCCGTCAAGGGAGGGGGGATATATATTTATTACAGCGACCTCTTTAGCAGTCTGCCCAGCTCTCCGACAAAACCGCGCCGGAACAGCAGTACACAGACCACGAAGGTTACTCCGATAATCACCGTTATCCAGGAACCGACCGAACTCAGCTCAGACTGGAGCGTTACCACCGTGAACGCCCCGACCAGCGGGCCAAGTACTGTGCCGACGCCACCGAGGAGTGTCATCAGGACCACCTCTCCGGAGGTGTGCCAACTGACGTCAGTCAGCGAGGCAAGCTGGAATACCAGCGACTTCATCGACCCGGCCATTCCCGCAAGTGCCGCTGAAATGACAAACGCCATCAACTTGAAGCGTTCCACCTTGTAGCCGAGTGAAACCGCGCGCGGTTCATTCTCCCGGATCGCCTTCAGGACTTGGCCGAAGGGGGAATTAATCGTGCGGTAGATGATCCAGAAGCCGAGGCAGAAGAGCACGAAAACGAAGTAGTAGAGGTTCAGTGCGACCGGATTACCGCCAATGGCATACGTCTGCCCCAGATCAATCATGCCGAACAGGTTGCCGCGCGGAATACCCTGCAGGCCGTCTTCACCGCCGGTGAACGGCGCTTTGAGAGCGATGAAATAGACAATCTGCGCCAGGGCGAGCGTGACCATGGCAAAGTAAATCCCCTGCCGCCGGATCGCCAGACTGCCGAACAGATAGCCGAGCAGCGCCGCAAAGAGCGTGCCGCCAAGAACCCCCAGTTCAGGTGTCAGGCCGCTGACCTTGACCAGGTGCCCGGTAACATAGGATGCTCCGCCGAAAAAGGCGGCATGGCCGAAGGAGAGGAGGCCGGTATAGCCGAGCAGCAGATTGAAGGCAGAGGCAAACAGTGCAAAGCAGAGCAGCTTCATCATGAACACCGGGTAGACAATGAACGGTGCAGCCAGGCCAAGAGCAAAAAGAACGATCCAGAGTATCCTGTTCATTCAGGACTCCCTGCCGAACAGTCCTGCCGGCTTGACCAGGAGCACCACTACCATGATAAGGAAGATCACGGTGCTGGAGGCGGGGGCGTACACCACCTTGGTGAACCCCTCTACCATGCCGAGCAGCAGGCCGGTGACGATGGAACCCATAATCGAACCCATGCCGCCAATGACCACCACGGCAAAAACGGTGATAATCATCTCCGACCCCATAACCGGACTGACCGAATAGATCGGTGCGGCGAGCACCCCGGCAAAGGCGGCCAGGGCAACGCCATAGCCGTAGGTCAGGGTGATCATCAGCGGTACATTGACGCCGAACGCTTTTACCAGTTCCGGATTTTCGGTGCCGGCACGGAGAAAAGAGCCGAGTTTCGTCCGCTCAATGACGAACCAGGTGGCAAAACAGACCACCAGGGAGATACAAATCACCCAAAGGCGGTATTTGGGAAACATCATGAAGCCGAGGTTGACCGCGCCGTTGAGAATCTCCGGTTTTGCTTCGTAGGGGTCGCCGGAGACATTAAAGAAGTTGGTAAAGACCCCTTGAATTATGAGAGCGAGTCCGAATGTGAGCAGCAGGCCGTACAAGTGGTCAAACTTGTACAGCCTGCTCAGCATGGTTTTTTCGATCACGATGCCCACGGCGCCTACCACCAGTGGGGCAACAATCAGCGCCGCCCAGTAATTGAGGTGGAAATCGGGCATGCCGATCAGTGGGCCGAGCGAGGTAAAGCCGAGCAGCGCCACGTAGGCACCGAGCATATAGAGTGCTCCGTGCGCAAAGTTGACAATGTTCAGGAGGCCGAAAATAACCGCCAGGCCAAGGCTCAGGATGGCGTAGAAAACCCCGTTGTTGAGCCCGAGCATAACCTGCGACATGACCGTCTGAAATGATAGTTCCATGGTTCTTTCTCCTGTCAACCACCCTCGGTCCCCCCTTATCAGGGGGGGATGTCTTGAAGTCTCCCCTGACAAGGGGAGATTTAGAGGGGTTACTTCTTAACCTGCGAACATGTGCTTTCCGAAAGCGGCATGAAGGCTTCGGCTGCGGGCACGGTCTTGACAATCTTGAGCAGATCCCACTCCCCCTTGGACTCGGCAGGCTTCTTCACTTCCATCAGGTACATGTCGTGAATCATGCGCCCGTCAGCCCTGATTTTGCCGTTGACGGCAAAGAAATCGGAGATGTCCATCGATTTGAGCTTTGCCATGACTTCATCCGGATCGTCGGTTCCTGCCGCTTTGATTGCTTTCAGGTAGTTCATTGTTGCCGAATAGGCTCCGGCCTGATCCATGGTCGGCATCGCTTTGTGGATCTTGTAGTAACGCTGTGCAAAATCGCGGGTCGCCTTGTCGCGATCCCAGTAGAAACCGGAGGTGAACTGCATCCCCTGCGCCACACTCAAGCCGAGGCTCTTAATGTCAGTGTCGAAAATCAGCAGTCCGACCAGCGTCTGCCCTTTCTTGTCAATACCGAATTCACGTGCCTGCTTGATGGCATTGGTGGTGTCGCCGCCGGCATTGGCCAGACCGATGATCTGCGCACCGGATGACTGGGCCTGGAGCAGGTAGGATGAAAAATCAGCAGTTGAGAGCGGATGACGCACTGAGCCGAGAACCTTACCGCCGCCTGCTTTGACAAATTTGGTGGTATTCTCCTCGAGAGACTGACCAAATGCGTAATCGGCGGTTAAAAAGAACCAGCTCTTGCCGCCATGCTGAACAACAGCCTGTCCGGTAACCTTGCCGAGTGCATAGGTGTCATAGACGTAGTGGATACTGTACGGGGTGCAGGCTTTGTTGGTCAGTTCGGTGCTGGCGGCGCCGGTGTTCATGGTAATGCGCTTCTTTTCGCCGCCGAGTTTCTGTACCGCAAGCGCACAGCCGGAGTTGAGCAGGCCGGTGATCATGTCGACCTTTTCGTTGTCAAACCACTCTCTGGCTTTGGCGGAGGCGATGTCGGCCTTGTTCTGGTGATCGGCGCCGATGACCTGTATCGGCTTACCGAGTACCGTACCGCCAAAATCCTTGACCGCCATCTCAACACCCACCTGCGTTCCCTTGCCGCCGAGGGTCGAATAAACCCCGGACATATCGGTCAGGACCCCGATTTTTACCACATTGTCAGAGATGCCTTTGGCTGCTGCGCCGGCCATGCCGCTTGTCATCGCCACAACAGCCATTGACAACGCTACTTTTGAAAAAAGATTTTTCATGTGTGTACTCCTTTTCAGTTTGTATACCGGTCATACGCCCAGGTATCGGTTAAGTTTCTCCCTGCTTGCGTCAAGTTCATTCCGTGTAATCATTTCAGCAATCGAGCCGTGATCGATCACATAATGGCGGTCGGCAAGGTCAGCGGCAAAATGAAAATTCTGCTCGACCAGTATGATGGTAAAGCCTTTCTCCTTCAGCTGCCCGATGAGCTGCCCCAGAGTCTGGACAATAATCGGCGCCAACCCTTCAGTGATTTCATCCAGCAGCAGCAGTTTCGCCCCGGTGCGCAGAATCCGCGCCATCGCCAGCATCTGCTGCTCACCACCAGAAAGACGGGTTCCCATGCTGCCCCGTCGCTCCAGAAGATTGGGGAACATCGTGTAAATTTCCGGCAGCGACATCCCCCCCTCTTGTACCACCGGCGGCAGCAGCAGATTTTCTTCTACAGTCAGGCTGGAGAAAATACCACGCTCCTCCGGACAGTAGCCGAGACCGAGATGGGCGATCCGGTGGGTCGCCATGGTGATGGTTTCAATGCCATTAACCGTGATGGAGCCGCTGCGCCGCCCAACCAGGCCGATGATCGACTTGAGTATGGTCGTGCGTCCGGCGCCGTTGCGCCCCAGCAGGGTGACAACTTCCCCCTCTCCGACAGTCAGATTGATGCCGTGCAGAATGTGGGACTCACCATAATAGGCGTGCAGGCCGCTTATCCGCAGCATCTCTCTCGCTACGGTTTCAGGCATGAGCACTCCCCATATACGCCTCCAATACCTGCGGATCCTGCGAAACCTCGGCGTACGGCCCTTCAGCCAGAATGGCACCACGTTGCAGCACCGTAATCCGGTCTGCCAGAGTTGCCACCACCTTCAGGTTGTGTTCGACCATCAAAATGGTGCGGTTGGCGGAGACTTTCTTCACCAGTGCGGTAATTTTATCGACATCCTCGACACCCATCCCCTGCGTCGGCTCGTCCAGAAGCATCAGTTCCGGGTCCAGCGCCAGCGTGGTGGCTATTTCCAGCGCCCGTTTGCGGCCGTACGCCAGTTCGCCGGTGATTTCATCGGCATAACCGGCCAGGCCGACATCCTCCAGCAGCTCCATGACCCGGCCGTCAAGCTGCCGCAGGATGGCGTCCGATTTCCAGAAGTGGTAGGAAACTCCCAGCTTGCGCTGCAGCGCCAGGCGCACGTTCTCACGAGGGGTCAGGTTGGGAAAAACCGCAGAGATCTGGAAGGAGCGCACAATCCCGCGCAGGGCGATATCTGCGGATTTCTCGCGGGTAATATCGGTGCCGTTGAAATGAATGCTGCCGGAAGTCGGGGTAAGAAATTTGGTAAGGAGATTGAAAACGGTGGTTTTTCCGGCGCCGTTCGGCCCGATCAGGGCATGAATATGCCCGCGCTGCACCTGCAGATTAACGGCGGAGACGGCGGTGAACCCCTTGAATTCCTTGTAAAGACTTTTTGTAGTCAGAATGTGGTCTGTCATTTTTATCTGCCCTGATAAAACATATTTATATAAAATTGAGCAATAGTCGTGCCACTGAGGAGCATATTCCTTTTTTAATATATAATATACTGTTTTTATTGTTTTTTAAATGTAGCATGTAAAATAACAGAGTAATTTTGTTTTCAGTTCGATGCCCAATATTCCAATAAATTGGAATCGATATCCGCTCTATTGCCAGACATTTTGAAGGCGGGAATGTAATGGCCGGCCTAACATGCTCATTTAAAGGGGTATTGTTGAGTGCCTGGAACGAATTCCATGATTGTGGAATATATTCCAAAATTCAGGAAAAATTCCCTTCCTGTAACTATTTTGTCCTCCGCTGCAAGCAATGCGGCAGAACAAGCAAGCTCAACAGCACAACTGAATGAGAGAAGAGGTCATGGCTCAACATTCCCGCATTGTCTACATAAAATAATTGATATCAGGGAGTTGCAAAAATAACAGGGCCGATGCATGTCAACCTGACGTACGAGCGATCCAAGTATTTATTGACAATAGTCCCTTTTGCGGTGATCATGCCCACGGACAAAACACTGCTTAACATATTGGGTACACGATACTACTAAACCATTCGTGAGAATGGGACGGAAAGCCTTCAGGGTCTCATTGAGATAGCCGGGTCGCCGAAATATCCAGCAGATATTCGGCCCCGGTTTTTTTGCGTCGTCACGCTGGATGAGGATGGGGTGCCGGACGGACGATACTCATCAGGAATGAACAGAGCGGGCAGCAGTCACTAAACCCCGGCAGCACGGACAGGGTCGAACTTCCGGCACAGACTCGCATACCAATCGAAAGGACGTTATATTTCCATGTGCCGAAAAATTGAGCTGATATCATTATCCACGACGCTCCGTCTTTTAGCTCTTTTTGTCGTTATTTCATCCCTCCAGGGGTGTACGACAATGACAAGAGCTCATGAGGAAGAACAGCTTATCCCTAAATATGTGGAAGACAATTTCGAACGAAATGAGTTTGCTATTGTAAAAGGAGATGATGTTATCGGTCGGTTGAGGTTCATTACTCTCGAAAAGGGGGATACGCTGCCGGATATTGCACGACACTTTAGTTTAGGGCTCAATGGAGTCGCTGCTGCTAACCCCGGGGTTGATATATGGGTGCCTCAAGGCGGAAAGCGTATCATGTTGCCTCTGAGCTTCATACTGCCGGACGCCCCGAAAAAAGGCATCGTGATCAACCTGGCCACAATGAGACTTTTTCAATTCAAAGGGGATAGGGAGTCTTTTTCCGTGTTGACCTATCCGGCTGGTGTCGGCACCGAAGAACGCCCCACGCCCACAGGCCAAATGCGTGTGGAACGCAAGGTAACACGCCCGACCTGGTATGTGCCGGCTTCAATTGCCAAGGCTCATCTGAAAAAAGGAGATCCTCTGCCCGCTGCAGTTCTGCCGGGGCCACTTAATCCACTGGGAGAATATGCCCTCTATTTAAGTGCTCCGAGTTATTTGATCCATGGCACTAATAAACCGGCCAGTATAGGTCTCAGAGCATCCAACGGCTGCATACGACTCTATCCGGAAAGTGTGAAAAAGCTCTATGAGAATACTCCGGTTAAAACAGCGGTAAGCATCGTTAACCAGCCATATCTCCTGGGTCAACGTGATGGAGTCGTTTACCTGGAAGTTCATGCATCCACGGACGACTCGGACACCGCTGAGTTTGACAAGGTTTATGCAAAATTGAAAACTATTGAAAAAGAGTCGGGGCGCACGCTTGACTGGAGCAAAGTCAAGAACGTAATAGCTGAAGCCCGAGGGATTCCGGTACCCATATACGAGATCATGCAAGGGAGCGGAAAAGGAATTACGGATCCCGTAGATGTCAAGCACCCACGCAAATTATACGGCAGCCCGGAAATACCGGAACTGAAAACAGATGCGTGGTCCGTTCTTGCCGCTGACGTCCGTGATGAGACTGATGCGGTGCGACTAGCCGCCATTATCAACCACCAGGGGCCGCAAATTCCGGCACGGGTGATGGCAAAAAACGACAGTTATCGAGTTATTGCCGGCCCATTCAATGATATCAGAGAGGCCAAAGATGCAATCAAACGTTTGAAAATTGATTTGGAGTTGAATGGAACATTGATTGAACCTATCACGCGAGAGAAAGGAGGTGAAAAACTATGAAGAAAAATCTATTGGTGATCTCAATGATGCTTGTTCTTGCAGCTGCTTTGGGCGGGTGTGCTACTACCAGTGACCTTGCAAAAGTTCAGTCGCAGCAGATGGCGACCGGTGCAAAAGCCGATCAGGCGGCCCTGGATGCACAGGCTGCCAGGGCGGCAGCTGATGCCGCCACGTTAAAGGCAGAAGCTGCTGCAACCCGGGCAGAAAATGCTCTGAAGATGGCAGAGGAAAGGACGAAAATTGCAGATGAAAAGGCAAAAATCGCAGATGAAAAAGCGATGATTGCTGATGAAAAAGCGCAGAAGGCTGATGACACTTTCCGAAAATCAATGAGGAAATAAGCTGTTTTTACGGGGGAACGTGAACGTCCCCTGTTGTTGCTGTGGAACGGAAGCGGCAGGGTTGAAATATTCTGCCGCTTCCAGAATGTAGTAAGGTCACTGTTTTGGATATGCCGGGAAAGGGGGATGGCTTTGCGATCACCAATCATACTGTTGACTCATGGAGCGTCTCATATTACTAAAATGCTGCGTTGGGTGCGCAGGCCTCTCAACATGTTCTCTCTCTGTATCGTACTGACACCATTTCTGATATGCGGCTGCAGCCACTTACATGAAGGATTTGAAGCCAAATCATCCTTCACCGCAGCTAATGATTATTTCACCCGGGGAAACTACAAAGCCTCTCTGGACACATATCTGCAGATTATTGAAAAATATCCCACGGCGGGGGACAGGGTTCTTTTCGAGATGGGTATTGTGTATGCGTATTCCGGTAATGAGCACAAGGATTATCAAAAGTCGTTGGAATGTTTTCAAAAACTCATAAAGTCTTACCCGGAGAGTGAATACAGGAAGGATAGTGAGTTGATGGCATTTAACATCAATAATGTCATTGTCAAAGATATAACGATTGCTGCACAACAGGCACAGATTGAGGCGCTCCGGAAAGAGGCACAAAACAGAGGGGATGGGATCATTGCTCTGCAGAAACAGGTTGATGCCCTTGTGCAGGAGGTTACGTACAAAGAAAATGAAAATAGCAAACTGAAAAAAGATATTTTTGTGATGAACCAGAATGAAACGGCGGACATGATTCTGATTGAAAAAAAAGAACGACGCTTGACGTTGATCTCACACGGCAAGAGCCTCAAAACCTACAAAATTGCTTTGGGGGGAAACCCGACCGGTCCAAAAGAAATGCAGGGCGACAACAAAACCCCGGAGGGAACCTACGTTATCGATTCAAGGAATAGAGACAGCCGGTATCACCTCTCTCTTCATATCTCCTATCCAAATGAAAAAGACAAAAAGCGAGCAAAACAACGTGGCGTATCTCCGGGCGGAGACATCATGATCCACGGCATTAAGAATGGGTTCTCGTGGGTTGGTGATCTTCATAGCGGGGTTGACTGGACGAAAGGATGTATTGCCGTTACCGACGAAGAGATAGAGGAAATTTACAAATTAGCGCCAAACGGCACTATCGTTGAGATACGGCCATGAAGTGCTGTTTAATGCCTTCGGGTAAATTCCCCGTCGCTTGCGGCGGGGAATTTTAAATTTTCTTCATGGCAAGGACGGCGCGCGGCTTGCTGCCGCACCAAGATACTCGCTCATGCCGCCGCAGCTGTTCTGGGACCAACCGCCATCTACCGGTAAAATTGTTCCGGTAACGTAGCTCCCGAGCGGAGAGGCGAGAAACAGGCAGACGTTGCCAACATCTTCAGGGGTGCCAAGTCTTCCGAGAGGCACGCTCCGTGCGACCATCTTTCTGATGTTTTCATCAGGGGCAAGGCGGGCCATCCCCTCTGTACCGTCTATCGGACCGGGGACCACCGAGTTGACACGCACTCCGGCGGCGCCCCATTCAAGTGCCAGCGTCCGTGTGATCATGTCGACACCCGCCTTGGCTGCACAGACGTGAAGCTGGGCCTTCATCGGAATGTAGGCCTGCGGAGCGGAGATATTGATCACGCTCGCTCCCGGTTTTCTGAGCAGCGGATAGACAGCCTTCATCACGTGAAATGTGCCGCGCAGGTCGATATCCACTACCGACTTGAAGGCGTTCCCGCTCAGATTATTGGCAAGTGCCGGAAAATTTCCGGCGGCGCCGGAGACGACAACGTCAAAAGCGCCGAACCGCTCATGCACAGTATTCAAACCGGTCTCCAGGGCTTCAAGCTCGCGAACATCAGCAGCAAACCCCATTGCCTCTGCTCCGAGCAGCCCGAGTCGCGCTACCGTGTCGTCGACCTTTTCCTGATTTCTGCTGGCAACCGCCACCCTCGCGCCATGAGTAGCGAACAGTTCTGCTATGCCCCGGTTAATGCCGCTTGTGCCGCCGACGACAACCACCACTTTACCGCTAAAGTCCAGAGATATTGCCATGTCTGCCTCCCGTCATCTGAAATTTGTGACTCATGATTATCACACTGTGATGTCGAATTGAATTACCTTGGCGTACAGGGATGATTTGCTTATGCCGAGCCTGACCGCCGCCGCCTGTTTATCACCTTTCTCCTCCCGGATGGCCGTCCGGATCGCCTCTTCTTCAGCCAGTCGGGTGATAAACTTCAGAGAGCGCCTGCTTTCCTGAGAAGACGAGGTGCCTACCCCTTTGACTACTGCTCCGGGGATGTCATTGCGTGAAATCGTTGGACCGATTTTTACATAGAGAGCCTGCTCCAGAACATTGCGCAATTCGCGCACGTTTCCCGGCCAGTCGTATTGTGTGAGTATCTCAGCGACGTCCGGCTCGACCCCTTCAACCGGAATGCCGGTCTCCCGCTCCAGCTGGCGGAGGTGAAACTGAATCAGCTGCGGAATATCATCCCGACGATTCCGGAGCGGCGGGATATCGAGCATAACCACATTGAGGCGATAATAGAGATCGTGGCGAAACATGCCGTTCTTGACCAATGTTTCCAGATCACGATTGGACGCGGCTATGATCCTCACATCAACCGCTTCTGAACTCTCGGAGCCGACCGGTTCTATCTCTTTTTCCTGCAGCACCCGCAGCAGTTTGACCTGCATCGTCAGCGGCAGTTCACTGATCTCATCGAGAAAGATCGTTCCCTTGTCAGCCAGGGCAAACTTCCCTTTTTTACCTTTTTTCTGTGCCCCGGTAAAGGCGCCTTCGCGGTAGCCGAACAGCTCTGATTCGAAGAGGGTTTCAGGAATAGCCGCGCAGTTAACCTTGATAAAGGGACCGAGTTTCCGGGCACTCTCGTTATGGACTGCATGGGCAAACAGCTCCTTACCGGTGCCGCTCTCACCGTTCAGCAGCACGGTTGTGGTACTCTTTGCGACCTTTCTGCCGAGCTCTTTGACCCATTCCAGCTCTTTACTGATGCCGACAATGTGGTTGAAGGAATATTTGGCGCTCAGATGATTACTGAGCTCGCTTTTATAGAACTCCAATTCGCTCTTGAGCTTCTTGAAGTTCTCGGTAATGGAGAAGAGGTCTTCGATGTTTTGAAACATGACCTTGCCGAGTACCGCTATCACTTTACCGTTTTCAAAAATAGGAATCCGGCTGCAGATCATCTCATGCCCCTTGATCTTCTGTAATTGGGCAATTTCGGCAACACCGCTTTTGCCGACCAGATGCATGCGGGTGTTTTCGATGACCTCGGTAACGTGCTTTCCGATCAGTTTGTCAATGGTAGTTTCAAGAAAAACGGCATAGGCACTGTTGATCTTCAGGATGTATCCGTCGGCGTCAGTTATCAGCAGCCCTTCATAGGCATGCCCGAGAGCATCCTCCAGCATGGTCTGCCCCTTTTCTGCCAGATCGGCTCGCTTTGCGAGCGCAAGCAGCAGGGAGTGCACCCAGCCGTGTTTATGTATGATCATCAGCCCCTCCATCATCTGCGAAATCTGATCGGTCCGGAAAATAGCCCGCAACCTGACACTTTGTACAACCTCGGTATGGCGAATGCAACTTTTTCGATTTTTTTCACGTGTGGCGCGATTCGTGAACAGGCTCATCAGCTTTCCGCTTGACGCAATTGAGGCAAGCGGCTACAACTTTCCAATGAATCTTCTCACCAATCTCAACCCCCCTCAGAAAGAGGCCGTGCTGCACGGCGATGGACCGCTACTGATCCTGGCCGGCGCCGGTTCGGGCAAGACTCGCGTTATCACCAACCGTATTGCCTATCTGATTCGCGAGAAGGGGGTACGCCCCTGGAATATACTGGCGGTAACCTTCACAAACAAAGCTGCAAGAGAGATGGCCGAGCGGGTCCTCAGGCTGCTTGGTGGCGGTGATGTCCCGCAGATATCAACCTTTCACGCCGCCTGCGGCCGCATCCTCCGCCGCGATATCCACCATCTCGGTTTTCAAGCATCTTTTGCCATTTATGACGATCGCGACAGTGACCGACTGCTGAAGGATGTCATCGCTGAGATGGATCTTGACGAAAAACGCTTCGCGGTCAAAGCTGTATCGGCGAAGATAGACTCCTTCAAGAACCGCGGCCTCTTTCCGGAGGATATCGGATCCATCCCTCCTGGCGATGTCTATAACCGGAAGGTCGTCGAAATTTATAGGGTCTATCAGGAACGCCTTAAAAAATGCAATGCCCTCGATTTCGGCGACATGATGATTCAGGTCGTGCGTCTCCTGACCCGGTTTCCCGAGGTATGTGACTTCTATCGGGAACGGTTTCAGTGGCTGTTGGTGGACGAATACCAGGATACCAACCCGGTGCAGTACAGCCTGATCCGCCTGCTTGCGGGAGAACGCAAAAACCTCTGCGTGGTAGGAGACGACGATCAGTCGATCTACTCCTGGCGTGGCGCCGATATCCGCAACATACTTGAATTCGAAAAGGATTTTCCCGGGGTCAAAATAATCCGGCTGGAGCAGAACTACCGATCTACATCCACCATTCTCGCGGCTGCCGGTGCGGTGGTCAAGCAGAACTTCGGCCGCAAAGGGAAAACTCTCTGGACTGAAAATCCGCCAGGGGAGAAGATACGCTATGAACGGGTGGAATCAGACCGGGAGGAAGCACGTTTTGTCAGCCGCGAGATCGGTCAGCTGAGAAACAGCGGGATTCCGCTGGATGAGATGGCCGTTTTCTACCGCACCAATGCCCAGTCGCGCCTGATCGAGGAGGCACTTGTCGGGAGTGCGCTCCCGTACCATATTGTTGGTGGTGTCCGTTTCTATTCCCGACTTGAAGTCAAGGATATTCTGGCCTACCTGCGGGTGCTGGATAATCCGGCCGATGAAGTTTCTCTGAAGCGGATCATCAATGTACCTGCACGGGGTATCGGCAGCACGACGGTAGACAAAATTTCGCTCCACGCTGCCCGGCAGGAGAGCACTTTTTTTGACGCACTGCTGGACGCCCGACGGGACGGGCTGTTAAGCGCTTCGCCCCGCAGCAGGATTGCCGCTTTTACGACTCTGCTGGATGGTTTCCGCGCAGCGGCTGCCAGCAGCAGCCTCGCGGAACTGACCCGATCGGTGATGCAGGGGAGCGGCTATGTGGACCGCCTGAAGTACAGTCGTGATCCTGATGACGCCGACCGGTTGGAGAACCTTGAGCAGCTTCTCGCCGCAATCGAGGAGTTCAGCGAGAAGAATTCCGGGGCGGGACTGTCCGAATTTCTTGAACAGGTATCGTTGGTTTCCGATCTTGAACAGGGGGAGGTTGGTCAGCCATCGGTAACCCTGATGACCCTGCACGCCGCCAAGGGGCTTGAATTTAAAACAGTCTTCATGATCGGTATGGAAGAGCGCCTTTTCCCGCATGTCCGATCACTGGATGATCTGGATGGTATTGAGGAGGAGCGGCGACTCTGCTATGTCGGCATGACCCGTGCGCGTGAGCGGCTCTATCTGCTGAATGCCCGCCGGAGATATCTGTTCGGCCAGGAGCAGCACAACCCGATATCACGGTTTCTGCAGGACATTCCTCCGGAACTGCTCAATGATGATGGCGGTAATGACCATTATCGCGGCGGCGAGGTGCAGCCCCGGCATGATTTCAGGTATACTGTGCCGGGAGAGCTGGCGCCCCGGCAGGTCGTCCCTGCTGAGGTTGTCAGTCATAATCTGGTCTCCGCTCTGGCGTATGCCGATGATATCGAAGCGGTCCCGGAACCATGCGAAGAACATGATGGCGTCTACATCGGTATGAAAGTGCGTCACGGGAAATTCGGTGTTGGGACTGTCCGGAAAATAGAAGGAGAGGACGAGGGTCAGAAAGTTATCGTCTGGTTCGGCTCCGCCGGTCCGAAGAAACTCATGGTTCGCTTTGCGGGCCTGGAACGGGCGTAATTCCGTCCGGCGCCCAAGGTACTATTGGATACAGAGGTACCTCTGTGGCACTTTTTACGCCAGAACGGAGTATATTTTTCCGACAGTGTCAAAATTTTGTTTAAACTTCGGGAGTAAAATGCTATACACCATGTTACAGGATTAGATTGAGTTGTTATATTGACACCTCGACCATCATAAATCCATTAAACATAGCGGACTCACCGATGGCGCTAAGCGTTGCAGCAGACAACATTGAAGCTTTGCAAAGAGTTGAAGCCGGTACGTCAACTATGAGGGAGGCGGCGTGTCTGTCACCTTCAGCCCTTGATTCATCGCGTTTCAAGGCTGGCGGCGGTCTTGCCGCTTCGCTCCAGGTGGACATGCACGAAAGAAACGCCTTGTTGGGAAACGCCCGTTTGCAGTACTCTTTTCACTTTGCTTCAGCAGATTCCGCCCATCATAATTCCCCCCACAAAACTTCACGGCAGGTCACAAAGAGAGAAAAAAGAGGATTACTTAATTCAAGTTATAGTCAGTATAGTTTGAATTTTTATGAGTAGTGCCTCACCAGCCTTTTCCTCCTACTCTACTATAATCCTCGCAAAACGACGCTTGCCTATCTGAACTATGTATGCGCCCACGGCAGTTAATTCCAGATTGGTATCACTGACTTTTTCACCGTTCAGCTTCACCCCCCCCTGTTCAATTGACCGGCGCCCCTCGCCATTGGACTTGGTCAGTCCTGCTTCAGTTAATGCTCTTGCCAAAAGAATGACACCATCAGTCATGGAAAAATTGACCTGAGGCATCTCCTCCGGGATTTCGTTCTCCTTGAAACGTTTGACAAAGTTTTCTTCTGCAATTTCTCCGGCTCCTGAACCGTGGAAACGGGAAACGATCTCTCGGCCGAGCTGTTTTTTTGCCGCCATCGGATGGAGAGAATGATCTTTGAGATCGCGCTTCAACAGATCAATATCTGCCAGTGTCATGTCGGAAAGAAGCTCGTAATAGCGGAGCATCAGTTCATCAGAGATCGACATTATTTTGCCGAAAATATCATCAGCCGGATCGCTGATGCCGATATAGTTGCCGAGTGATTTTGACATCTTGTTGACGCCGTCCAATCCTTCCAGCAGGGGCATCGTCAGTACGCACTGGGGTGATTGACCCCACTCCCGCTGCAGTTCACGGCCCATCAGCAGGTTGAACTTCTGGTCGGTGCCGCCAAGTTCAACGTCAGCCTTCATGGCTACGGAATCGTACCCCTGGATCAGCGGGTAGAGAAATTCGTGAATAGCAATCGGCTGCTGCGTTGTATAGCGCTTATGAAAGTCGTCCCGTTCCAGCATCCGGGCGACGGTATATTTGGAGGCGAGGGCGATCATGCCACCGCAGCCGAGTTCATTCAGCCAGGTGGAGTTGAACACAACCCTGGTCTTTTCCGGGTCGAGAATTTTAAAAACCTGTTCTTTGTACGTCTCGGCATTTCTGAGCACATCTTCGCGGGTCAATACCTTACGGGTCTCTGATTTGCCGGTCGGGTCACCGATCATGCCGGTGAAGTCACCGATGAGAAAATTGACCTCATGGCCCAGTTGCTGAAACTGACGCAGCTTCTGAATCAGTACGGTGTGCCCCAGATGTAGGTCGGGTGCGGTTGGATCAAAACCGGCCTTAATTACAAGCGGGACCCCGGTCGAAAGAGACTTTGCAAGTTTCTCTTCCAGCTCTTTTTCAATCAGCACTTCAACGGCGCCGCGCTTGATGACGGCCATCTGTTCAGATACGGACATAGTCACAACCTTTCATTTAACAACTCATATTTATTCTCTCAATGCTCATCGCTTTACCAGTAATCTCGTCAATGCCAATTACGACAGCGTTTAACCGGATATCCTTCTTGCCCACTTCAAACTTTGCCGGTAGCTGGGTCAGAAAGCGGTGGATAGTCTCTTCCTTCCCCATGCCGATAACCGAATCAAAACTACCGGTCATCCCGGCATCGGTCAAAAAAGCGGTGCCTTGCGGAAGAATCCGCTCATCTGCAGTCTGCACATGGGTGTGAGTCCCTACCAGAGCGCTGATCCGGCCATCCAGGTACCATCCGAGCGCAGATTTTTCAGAGGTTGCTTCGGCATGGAAATCAACAAAAATGATCGGTGTTTCCTGTTTGAGACGATTGATTTCCCGATCAGCAACCAGAAAAGGGCACTCCAGGCTCTTCATAAAGACCCGCCCCTCAAGATTCAGAACAGCAACTTTAACGCCGCCTGGGGTGGTCAGAAGCGCACTTCCGACACCTGGCGCACCGGCGGGATAGTTAGCCGGGCGAATAATACGTGGATCAGACAATATAAATGACACCTGTTCTTTTTTGTCCCAGATATGGTTACCGCCGGTCAGCAGGTGAATGCCATGACCAAAAAGCTCTTTTGCAACCTCAACCGTCAACCCGAACCCGCCTGCGGCATTTTCACCATTGGCGATAACAATATCTATCGTGTGCCGGTCCACCAGGCGGTGCAACTCACGAGACAGCGCCTGGCGTCCCGGTTTTCCGACAATATCACCGACAAACAGAATCTTAACGGGCATATTCTACGGCGCGTGTTTCACGAATTACATTTACCTTGATCTGGCCGGGATAGGTCATCTCGGCTTCAATTTTCTTGGCTATATCACGGGCCATAACAACGGATTGGTCATCGTTGACCTGGTCGCTGGAAACCATGACACGAATCTCGCGTCCGGCCTGGATGGCAAATGATGACTGTACGCCGCTGAATGAAGTTGCGATACGCTCCAAATCGCCTAAACGCTTGACGTAGGTTTCCATCATTTCACGACGGGCGCCAGGACGGGCACCGGAAAGGGCATCTGCAGCCTGCACCAGAATCGCCAGGATGGAATTCGGTTTTTCATCTTCGTGATGGGCCATGATCGCATGTACAATCTTGGGTGTTTCCCCGTATTTACGGGCTAGTTCTGCTCCGATGACCGCGTGCGAACCCTCGACTTCGTGGTCAACCGCTTTACCGATATCATGCAGGAGCCCGGCACGTTTGGCCTGCTTCACGTTAACTCCGAGCTCGGCAGCCATAATGCCGCAGAGGAATCCGACTTCCAGAGAGTGCAGATAAACGTTCTGGGTGTAGGAAGTACGGTATTTGAGACGCCCGACCAGTTTGAGAATTTCCGGATGAATGCCATGCACACCGAGGTCAAATGCAGCCTGTTCGCCGGCCTCTTTTATTGAAAGCTCTACCTCTTCTGTTGCTTTTGCGACTACTTCTTCGATACGCCCGGGATGAATTCGGCCATCGGCCAGGAGTTTTTCCAGAGAAATACGGGCAACTTCGCGACGTACCGGATTAAATCCTGATAGAATGACCGCTTCTGGGGTGTCGTCAATAATCAGGTCAATACCGGTGGCAGCCTCAAGGGCACGGATATTGCGTCCTTCACGGCCGATAATGCGCCCCTTCATTTCGTCGGAGGGCAGCGGAACTACCGACACCGTGCGCTCGGTAACATATTCACCGGCATAGCGCTGAATGGCAAGCGCCATGATTTCCTTGGCTTTTTTGTCACCGTTTTCGCGGGCCTCTTCTTCAATAGCCCTGATTATTTTGGCAGCATCATGCTTGGCTTCCGTTTCCATGGCATCCATCAACTCTTTTTTTGCTTCTGCGGCCGACATGCCGGAAATCTGCTCCAATCGGGCATTCTGAACATCAGCAGCTTTTTTCAGTTCGACATCCCGGAGATCAAGAGCCTGCTCTTTTTGAGAAACCGTCTGCTCCTTTTTGAGGATATCCATCTCTTTCTGATCAATCAAACCGGCTTTCTTGTCGAGATTCTCTTCTTTCTGGGTCAACCTTTTTTCAAGAGCGAGCAGGTCCTTGTTTTTTTCGCTTGTTTTACGCTCATGATCTTCTTTGGCCTGGATAGCAGCATCCTTGGCTTTAAGCTCTGCCTCCTTGGTGATGGTGTCAGCTTCACGGCGGGCATCATCAAGCACTTTACCGGCAAGTTCTTCAGCTTGTTTCAGGATGGATCCTGAATCCTTTTTGTTGAGCTTGTTGCCGGCATAATAGGCCCCGGCGGCAACAGCCATAAGGACAATGACAACGACAATAATTGTTTCAACTCCCATACAACCAACCTCCTCTATATAAAATCCGGGCCGCCTGGCGAACTCCGGTTACTTCTCTTCTCCTGCCCTCCCGATGCGGACAATGCGGCGATCGGAAACAATAATTTCCATCGGGATATCATGTGCATCTGCCGGGATCAGCTCCTCTATCAGTTGAAAATCATGGCACAAACCGATCAGATGTGCCGAGCAGTCGGGATGATGCAGGAACCGATCATAGAATCCTTTGCCATAGCCGATCCGGTGGCCGCTGAGATCAAAGCCCACGCCAGGGATGACGATCAAATCAGCTTCGTCCGCCTGATGATCAGCACCGGTTCGGCAGGGTTCCAAAATACCAAATGCCCCTTTTTGCAATTCCTCCAGTCGCTCAACTCTCCGGAACACCATCTGCTGACCACATACCGCCGGAAACAGTACCCGTTTTCCCGCTCGAAATGCAGCTGCCAGGAGCAACTCAGTATCGGTCTCGTTGTGAGCCGGGGCATAGAGTGCAATGCAGTCAGCGGCGGCATACTCATCAAGCGAGAGCAGGTTCAACTGGGCGGCACGGCTAGACACACACCAGGAGTCATGGCCGAGCGAGCGGCGCTGTGCCAATAATTGCGAACGAAGCGAACGCTTGGGCATACTGAACTTTCGAAACAACACGTGCGGAATAGCCCCGAAGAGGGATCGGGAAGGTCAACAAGGGAGAGGCTGAAGGGGAAAAAAGCTTGAGTGCTGTCAGGTAATTATCTGATTACGTTCACGCTACTCAGTACGCATTCTTCCTTTCAGTGAGGATATATTCAATGGGCATTCGGTATAAATTCAATCAAACGGGGCTACACATCGTTTGACGGACCCGATAAAGCAGAGCAGTTCGTGCGAATATATGATCAAGTCTCCCTGAGAGACCATGTAAAATCAGACTGTGTTCAGCGTCGCTATCAGCGAGTCAATTCTGCTGCCGACAACAGCATTCCGATCCCGCTGCGAACGGAGTTCAAGTAATTCTTCCGCAATATTCAAAAGAGCCAGCGACAGAACCAATTGGGCATCACCACTTCTAAGGGCGCCGCCAATTTCTCGAAGCTTGCCATTGACAAACGCTTCAATCTCTCTGACCTTCAGTTCCGGTGCAGAACTGCGGACCGAGAGTTCTCGTCCCAGAACTGTCACGGCATGGCTTGTTTTCATACTATAACCATGGTCAGACGCTAAATGCCGTCGAGTTTGCCAAGTATGGCATCAACCCGGGATTTAATACCCTCCCGGTCGTTTGTCAAGCGCTGGATTTCTTCATGCAGCATGGCATTTTCTTCTTTAAGATCATTATACTTATCGAGGATAACGCCTATTTTCGCTTCAAGCACATCTATGAGTTCCTGGTTCATGGGTTCCGTCTCCTTTCGAGGTGGCACACTATACGAAGCGTCAGGGACAAAGTCAAGCCCCAATTGATTGATATCGCAGTGTTCGGAGACTTCCTCTACCGGTCTGCACGGTGGCTTTTTACGTTTGGAAGAGGGCATCCGTAAACTCCTGCGGGTCAAAATCGCGCAAATCCTCAATTGCTTCGCCGACACCGATGTAACGTACCGGCAGAGCAAATTCATGGCTGACCGCGACCACTATACCCCCCTTGGCGGTGCCGTCCAGTTTTGTCAGAGCCAGCCCCGTAACTCCGGCGGCCTCTTTGAAAAGTCTGGCCTGAGAGGTTGCATTCTGCCCGGTAGCAGCATCAAGAACCAGCAGTGTTTCATGCGGGGCCCCGGGAATCTCCCTATCTATGACCCGGCGGATTTTTTTCATCTCCTCCATCAGGTTGACTTTGGTATGGAGGCGACCGGCAGTATCAACAATCAGAATATCAACGCCACGGGCAACTGCAGCCTTGCAGGCATCAAATACCACAGCCGCCGGATCGGCCCCCTCCTTGTGGCGAATAACATCAACTCCGGAGCGCTTTCCCCAGACGATCAACTGCTCGGCAGCGGCAGCCCGGAACGTGTCGGCCGCCGCGAGCAGTACTTTGTGCCCGGAGGCCGAAAAGCGCGAAGCAAGTTTGCCGATTGTTGTCGTTTTACCAACGCCATTGACACCGATTACAAGCAGGACAAACGGATTCCGGCTCGTGATGTCAAGGGCGCTGTGATGAACGGACAGCCGAGCCAGAATCTCTTCTTTCAGCGCAGCGCGTAACGCCTCGCCATCCTTCAGCTCATTGCGCCCCAGTCGCTGCTCCAGCGAGCGGATCAGTTCAACCGTGGTCTTTACACCGATATCAGAGGTAATCAGGATCTCTTCCAACTCCTCAAAGGTATCGGCATCAATAGTTTTTTTGCCCAGCAGCAGCGTGTCAATCCGCCCCACCAGTCCCTCTTTGGTCTTTTGCAGCCCCACCTTCAGCTTGCCGAAAAGGTCCACCACGCCAAAGGGGTTGAGCACCGGTTTTTTTTGGAGTTCCGGCTCTCCGACCGTTTCACCGTCCTGTACCGGCGGTTCAGGTGTCGACTTGGAGGAAGGGAACACCTCCATGTTGGCGACGGTGACGAGCTTATCCATCATCCCGCGAAAATAGGTTTTTTTCTCCTGTTGCTCCATGTATTCACCCCGGTGTACTTACGGATGCTGTTCCGCTTTCGATACAAAGTCCTGCACTAGCGTTGGCGGTGGTTCATTTGGTGGTCCGAGGAATTATCGCCCTGCTGAACAAGCAAAAAGGGTCTGTACAGCTAATCCTGCAACGCCATTATACTTCCCTGCGCCTGAATGGTCAGAAACCCCCATAACCCCAATTCCTGCAAGGTATCAATAAATGGAATACCATCAGCATTCCATCCTCTTTCGGCATAATAAACCTGGATGAGCTTAGTCAACTCCTGCTTGCGGAACGCCATGAGCTCTCTGCGCTTGTCGGTGGTGCCCATGGCGGCGACCGTATCAGCCGTAACTTCCAGAATACGTGCCACTTCACCATCGTTGTATGCGGCCTCCGTTTCGTAAAGGGCATCATCAGTGGGGCCGATAGCCCGGTCAGGAATCCAGTCATAGCCGTTGGTATTATGGCCATAATGCATAACGTTCATAACTCTTTGCAGATTGATATCACGATCCGTCTGGGCAAAAATTGCCTGCCAGGTCATATCAGTGCCAAGCATGGCATTGAAAAAATCAGCGTATATTTCTTGAGAGGCGGGATTGATGTAAATATCCCCCTCCGTTTTCGTCGCTGATTCCGGATTGAATACATCGACCCAGGGGAGCTTGCACAAACCCAGATTATCATTACCAAGCCGTACCCGTGGATAAGAGATCAGTGCCCATGCCTTGTCTTCAAAAGTGGGGAATGCACCGAGCAGGTCGGACTTGATCAACCAGGCGGCGGCATGATGCGCCCCGATATCACTGGCAGCAGCGTAGGAACCCTGCATCGAAAGCGAGCGGTGGGTACGGTAGAATGAGAACGGCAGTCCTTTGGTCTGCATGGCAAAAAGGTTCAGTTCCGGCCTTCGATCAATACCGGTTTTCCTCTCATAACGCACCGCTACCCATTCCGCAATTTGCAGCATACCCTGGCCGGCCACGTGCATCAGTTCTCCTTTACCGTGAGCCAGACGGTGCATAAACTCCAGCGAAGCAGCTTCATTTCCCCAGGCCAGTTCCAACCCGTCGGTATCTGCGGAAGTCAGGTAACAGCGCTGAAAACATTCCATCAAAAAGGCCAGTATGGTAGCAGTACTGATGGTGTCGATGCCGTAATTGTCGCAATGCCAGTTGGCCTCCAGGATGAACTCGGCGTTCCAGATCCCGAGGTTGGAGCCAAAGCCGGCAGCGGTTTCGTACTCCGGACCATCCACCCACACCTTTTGCCCTTTGTGATCGCCGGAAACCAGCGTTACCCAGCCCCCTTTGGTGCATTGCAGGTTACAGCCGGGGAAACAGCCATCCATGCCGCGATGTTCAAACAGATGATCTTCATAAAATTTGCCGCAAATCTGCGGAGCACGAGGATCGGAGCCGGCCTGAAAATTGTTGACCGGCAGCGACTGGTACTCGTCCTTGTTCATGAAGGTAATCAGCCCGGCACTCCCCTTTCGAGACATACGCAGGGAGGTGGGATCGACATCCTTCACCACTTTGTGCAGACGCTTTCCAGCCTCTTTGGCCTTGTCCCAATCATCGGCACCATAGGGGTTTTCCCCCTGTGGGTAGGCTGCCAGGACAACGATGGCGCTTATCCCCTTGTCGCACATAACCGAACCGATGCCTGTCCGTCCGGCTTGTTTGGTGCGATAGATCCCCTTGCCTGCTGGTGTTGGCTTGGTAACGTCGAAGTAATGGCTGTTGATACAACCAAAGGTAGTGTGTTTAGCGCCGACACCGGTCGACATGAAGGCAATGGAGCGACGATCATATCCGGCAGAGGTAAATTTTTTATCGATCATCCGTTCCAGGTCAAACGCCTCGTCCAGATGAGTGATATCCTCAACGGTGACTTCATGGGTAAAACCATTGATAACTATTATCACGTCCCGCCCCGCTTTACCGGTCACTTGCAGGGCATCAAAACCGGCAAACTTGAGGAACGCGCCAAAATAGCCCCCGAAATTGGACACGCCGGGCACACCGGTCAGCGGCGACAGGGAAACTGCCATAGCTTTTGCAGTACCGGGAAACTGCGGAATTCCGCCAAGCGGGCCATTCGCCAGGATTAATGGATTTTCCGGATCAGTTGCCGTGGTGGTGGCTTTGGTTGCCTGATGGAGCAGATATAACCCCAATCCGCGCCCCCCGAGAAAAAAATCGCGTATCTGCGGATCAAGTTCGGTGGCTTCAATTACATTATTGCCAAGATTAATGAAAAGCAGTTGGTTGGTATACCCATGGTGGAGTTCCGTTAATTCGTATTTCATAGTGTCGTGACCTGTTCTCCATGTGTGATATTGGAAATATGGTTGCTGTACCCGTTGCTCCCAAGCTCCATTAAATCTCCTTCTTCAGTTCACCCACCGCCCGGCGAAAATGGTACAGCGCGAGAGCCGCCGGGGAGGTGCGCGCAACATTCATCACCAGCGAATAGTCCTGGTCGATGCAGCCGATAATCAGATGACCTTTGCTTGAGGTAACCACGACATCCTCTACCTCGCCTGCCTGAGCGGCGCTCTGCATCTCTTTGAGACGCGCCAGAATAATCCCCTTGTGTGCGGCGATGAAGCGGATATCATATGGGTCACAGAGGCAATGTTCCATGACGGCTTCTCCCTCCCAGTCCACCAGAATGGCGCCGATTGCCTGCGGAACACTGTCCACCAGCTCTTTCAAGATTATTTCGAACGACATGACCTGCTCCTGTCCAACAACATTCTACCGTTTTCTCTAATCGTCTGCTTCCCTCAGTCTCAATAACCGGTGTCCTTCAAAAACGGTCAGAATTTCCAAGGCATCTCCCTTTAAGCGGTATACAATGCGGTACCCCCGGTAAATAAGCTCTCGCATCTCCGGATTGCCTATTTCCGGCACAACCCTTCCGCTTCGCGGGTTATCAACCAACATTGCCTCTGCATGGTCAATCAGCGCATCAACAAACCGGATAGCGCGTTCCGCGCTGTCACGTGCAATGAACTCTTCCACATCAACCAGATTTTCGCCCGCTTCCCGTGACCACGTGATGCTCATCTGTTCAGTTCACTTCTTCGTGACTGCAAAAAACTTCTCAGTTCGTCTGTCGTTTGAGTTCGCCCGTTTTCAACATCTGCAATGCCCCTCTCGACAGAATCAAGAAACGATTTCCTGTACACCAGTTCATCATAATCCGAAGCGGATAACAGTACACCGGCCGGCTTGCTGTTCTGGGTGATAATAAGTGGGTGCCCTGATGTCTGAAGAGTCTTGAACCACCGGGAAATATTGGTTTTAAATTCCGCAATCGGGATAATGTCATTACTGATCGAAATAGCTCTCATTGTTTTGGTTCCTTTTGCAAATCTCTTTTATGGTCGGAATATAGACCAATAAAAAGACCATTACAAGACTTGAGCGTAAGATTAGAACGTACTGGTATAACAATCTCATCGAGGCGACATGGCTGTATGCGTGCAGCCAGCTCTTCCTGGGTTATGCCTGCTTGCACTCGTGCCATACGGAGCATAGTACTAATTTTGAATTCTTCGTATCCAGTCACTCGTGTCCGGAATATTTTCAGAATAAATTCAGCTGCTTAGAGTTATCGGTAGTGCTGTTTTTGTAATCGTAAAATGTAAGCAACTGGTTTAACTCAATTCTTTCAAAAACGGATACGCTCAAA
>Ga0194059_1000206_pt1 | contig 29004 bp, 31 predicted proteins | sample SepL6211m_MetaG_FD_163426 | JGI IMG/M metagenome (GOLD analysis project Ga0194059, IMG submission 163426) | Anoxic zone freshwater microbial communities from boreal shield lake in IISD Experimental Lakes Area, Ontario, Canada - Sep2016-L626-11m | ecosystem: Environmental > Aquatic > Freshwater >...
CGCTCGCGGGTAAAGACCACGTTGGGGTGCGCGGCAAGTTCGGCAAGCAGGTCGAACTCGAGCCGGGTCAGGTCAACCTGCTGGCCGTGTACCCGACAGGTGCGACTGATCGGATCAAGCTCGGCGTCGCCGGCGCGCAAGGGGCCCCCCTCGTCGGGCTCGCCATGCACGCGTCGCAGTACGGCCTTCACGCGGGCGGCGACCTCACGCCCGGAGAATGGCTTGGTCACGTAGTCGTCCGCGCCCATCTCGAGTCCGGTGATGCGATCAATCTCGTCGGCGCGGGCGGTGAGCATGATGATCGGCAGCTGGCCGTGATCGGTGCGGATGCGCCGGCATGTCTCCAGCCCATCCATCTCGGGCATCATCATGTCGAGCACCACCAGGTCGATGCCACCGGCACGGAGCTGGTCGAGGGCCTCAACGCCATTGGTCGCCTCAGCCACCGTGTACCCCGAGTCCTCGAGGTATGTGCGCAGCAACTTGCGCAGCGATCGCTCGTCGTCCACCACCAGGATGTGCCCGCCGGTTCCCATGGCGCGATCGTAGCCGCGGCGTCGGGTTGCATCACGGGGTGTCCACGCCTAGCGTTCCCCGGCCGGGCGAGATAGCTCAGCTGGTAGAGCACACGACTGAAAATCGTGGTGTCCCCGGTTCGAGTCCGGGTCTCGCCATCCATACGCCGCGTTCCCGCACTGGGGGCGCGGCGTATGTCGTTTTGCACCTTGGCCCGATTCCGTCGCGCTGGGCGTCTGCGACCATGTGCCCGTGGACCTCTCAATCGTCATCCCGGCGTACAACGAGGCGCGGCGGCTCACGCCGACCCTCGATGGCTGGCGTGCGTGGCTCGATACCTTTGATGGCACGGCCGAGGTCATCGTGTCCGACGACGGCAGCACCGATGGCACCGATGCGCTGGTTGATCGCCACGCAGCCGTTGACCCGCGCATCAGGCTGAACCGGCTGCCGGTAAACGCAGGCAAGGGCGCGGCCGTGCGGGCAGGAATGCTGGCTGCCACAGGTGACTACCGGTTCTACGTGGACGCCGACATGAACATCGACCCGTTCCACGTGCTGCCGGCGCTGGCGCTGCTGGAGCGCGTGGCCGATGTCGTGGCGGGCAAGCGCAGCCTGGCCGAGTACGCCGACTCCGAGCAGAGCACATCGCGCATGGCGGCCGGGGCGGCCGTGCAGGTGGCCCGGCGCATCCTGGTGCTCCCGGTCATCAGCGATACCCAGGCCGGGTTCAAGGGATTTCGTGCCGACTGGGCCGAGCGCATCTTCGCCAAGGCCCTCGTCGACTCATTCGCGTTTGACATCGAGGTGCTGTTTCTCGCCCGGCGCATGGGTGCGCGTATCGCCGAGATGCCGGTGTCGGTGGAGTTCCGCGACGAATCCACGTTCGACGTCTCCAAGCACCTGCCCCCATTTCTTCAGGACATCTATCGAATCAGGCTGAACGCCTGGCGGGGCCGCTACGACTGACGCGCGATGGCGACGACCTCACCGGCCGTCGCCTGCACCCGCTCCTCGGCACTGCCCCCATTCACGGCCAGCGACACCAGGCCATGGCTGTCCACGTAGGCCAGCAGGCCGCCCCGGGGCACGTCGGCAAATGTGCGCCCCAGCGTGCCCCTGCTGCGCAGAGCGGTACTGATCGCCCAGATGCGCTCGCCCGCCACCAGCCCCGCCGCCATCAGATGCTCCCATGTGGCCCACAGGGCAAGGTTCCCAAAGCGATCGGCTCCCGCCACAAGGGCGTCCATCTGGCCGTCGACGATGTTGGGCTCGGGCAGGTGCGGGCGCTCGATCGTGCTCAGGTCCACCTCGGGCCCGAGCGCGCTGAGTGGCACTCCATTCACCAGGTGAGCAGCGGCTGGGGCAAAGATGTCACGGCCGTGAAAGGTGGCCGAGACCGGTCGCCGCATGTGGTCCTCCGAGGTGATCTCCACGGCACGTACCGCCTGAAGACGGTCGGCGGCCAGCCCCAGCAGCCCATTGTCGGGGCCCAGAATGACCCTGCCCCACTCGGTCTCCAGGGCAATGGCCCGACGGGCAGTTCCCACACCGGGATCCACCACAGCGATGGTCACCGAACCGCGGGGCATCACACGCACCAGCCGCTCCACAAGCACCGCACCCCAGCGAATATCACCCGCGGGCACGTCGTGCGCCAGATCAATGCGTGCGGCACCCGGCGCAATCGCGGCTGCCACTGCGTGAAGTGCACCCACATGCTCAGTTTGCGGGCCGTAGTCGGTCAGGAACCCGAGCACGCGCCCACCGCCTCAGTTGCGACCGAGGTCGACGAGCGCATCGATGAGGCCGGGGATGTCGTGGTGTGCGGCCTCGGCGGCCACGACGAGTCCGGCGCTCTGCACGGTGTCGGACGTCACGGGTCCGATGGACACCACGCGGGGGCCCGATGCCAGACGGGCGCGTTGGGCGTCGTCCAGCAGTGCCAGCGTGTTGGTCACCGTTGATGACGAGGTAAAGGTGATGATGTCCGCGTCCAGTGCAGCCTCGATGACGTCATCAGCCGGGCGCTCGGCGATGGTCTCGTACACGGCCACATCGCTCACGGTGGCACCACGCGCGCGCAGGCCATCGGCAATGACAGGCCGGGCGTCGGCTGCACGTGCGATGAGTACCCGGCGGCCCTCCACCGCTGTGGACGCCAGGGCCTCGAGTACTGCCTCACCCACAAACCGCTCGGGCACCACGTCGGCGCGGATGCCGTGTGCAGCCAGCGCGGCGGAAGTTGCGGCACCCACGGCCACGATGATCTGATCGGCACGCAGCGACCGGGCATCGAGGCCGCGCTCGGTCATGCGCGCTGCCATCTGCTCCACCCCGTTGGCGCTGGTGAAGATGACGATGTCGTGTGCGCCGATGTCTGCCAGCGCCGCGTCAAGCTCAGGTGACCCCATGAGCGGTTCGATGCGGATGACAGGAAGCTGGATGACCCGGGCACCCATCAGATCGAGGGCGGCCGCCAGATCGCTGGCCTGGGCGCGGGCGCGGGTAACCACCACGGTCTTCCCGGCCAGCACCGGGCGGCCGGCCGCGGCCAGGCCGGGCGCACGCGACACCACGTCGCCAAACACGAGGATGGCGGGGTTGCCAAGCCCCTCCTCCTCCACGCGCTGGGGCAGGGTGCCGAGCGTGGCCACCACGGTGCGCTGACGCGGCGTGGTGCCCCACTGGATGGCGGCTGCGGGCTGGTCGGCGGGGCGGCCGGCGGCGATGAGACGCTCAGCGATGGCCGGCAGGCGGCCCATGCCCATGAGCACAACGAGGGTGTGCGGCAGCGCGGCCAGGGCATCCCAGTCGTTCTGCTCGGCATCCTTTGCCGGATCCTCGTGACCGGTCACCACCGTGAATCCGGTGGCCATGGCCCGGTAGGTCACCGGGATACCCGCTGCCGATGGCGCGCCGATGGCCGACGTGATGCCGGGCACCACGAGGCAGGGCACACCCGCGGCCACCAGGGCCTCGGCCTCCTCGGCGCCGCGACCGAACACAAATGGGTCGCCGCCCTTCAGACGGGCCACCACAAGCCCCTGCCTGCCGAGTTCCACGCACAGCGCCGTGGTGTCGTCCTGGGTCATGGCGACGCGGTCGGGGGCCTTGCCCACGTCAATGAGCCGGGCGTCTGGACGGCATAGGTGCATGAGCGCCTCTGTGCCGAGGCGGTCGAACAGCACAACGTCGGCCTTCATCAATGCCGCGCGTCCACGCACCGTAATGAGGCCCGGGTCGCCGGGGCCTGCGCCGATGAGGTACACGATGCCCCTGCTCATGCGCCCACCTCGTCAGCCGCACGCACACCGAGGGCCGCTGGATCGCCGACCTCGCCCGTGAGGTCGGCGCTGCGGCCCGAGCCATCCCACCATGCGCGAATACGCAGCGACTCGCCGTCGCGAGTGCACAGCGCGCCCGCCGGCACCGAGCAGCCCCCACCCAGACGGGCGAGAAATGCCCGCTCGGCAGCGAGGCAGGCCCGCGATGCCGGGTCGTCGAGTACCGCGCAGGCGTCGCGTACGGCCTGGTCGTCCTCCCGGCCCTCAATCGCAACGATGCCCTGGCCTGCCGCGGGGACGCACACGTCGAGTGGCAGCGGGGTGGCATCGGCCCGGGTGATACCGAGGCGTGCCAGACCAGCCGCAGCCAGCACCAGGGCATCAACCTCACCGGCATCCAACTTGCCCAGCCGGGTGTCCACGTTGCCGCGCACCTCCACCACCTGCAGATCGGGGCGCACCGCCAGCACCTGAGCGCGGCGGCGGGGGCTGGTGGTACCCACCCGTGCACCGGGCGCCAGCGCGGAGAGGCCTCCCGACTCACCCACCAGCACGTCGCCCGGGTCTTCGCGGGGCGGCGTGGCCAGCACGGCGAGCCCGTGGGGCAGGTCGCCCGGCAGGTCCTTTGCCGAATGCACGGCGATGTCGGCGCGCCCATCGAGCAGCGCCTCCTCCAGCTCCTTCACGAACATGCCCTTTACGTCGGCACCGGGCTGGTCGGGTGCGCCGGCCAGGCTCCACCGGTCGCCCGTGGTCGTCATCTCGAGCAATGCCACCTCGTGCCCATGGGCCTCAAGCGACGCGGCCACCGCACGCGACTGCGCGAGAGCAAGGGCGGAGCGCCGCGTGGCCACGGTGATGCGCATCGGGGGCGTCAGCCCAGGTGGCGGGATGACGGCGCGTGCGGCGCCTCAGTGCCATCGCCAGCCGGCGGGTGATCCGGCAGGTCGAGTCCAAACAGGTAGCGAAGGGAGTCGATATGCCTGAGGCCATCTTGTGATCCAGCGGCTTCCCGCGCGCGCACGGTGGGCTCGTGCAGCAACTTGTTGAGCATGGCCCTCGTGACGACATCCAGGCGCTCGCGCTCCTCGTCGCTGAGAGGATCATCACCGCGAACGGCACGGGCGATCTCCCCCTGTCGCACGGCCTCGGCCATCTCACGCAGGGATGTAATGACCGGCGTCACAGCGAGGCCGGTGCGCCACTCGGCGTACCGCTCCACCTCCTCGCCCACGATCACCTCGGCGCGATGCGCATGCTCCTGGCGCTCGTCGCGGTGCTGGGCCACCACGCGCTCGAGATCGTCGATGTCAAACAGCACAGCACCATGCACGGCCGACGCCGCAGACTCAACATCGCGCGGCACGGCGATATCAATGAGCACAATGGGGCGTGTGGGGCGGTCGGCAAGTGCGTCCGTGATGTTGGCAGCAGAGATAACCGGGTGCGGGGCGTCGGTGGAGCACACCACCACATCGGCCTGCGCCAGTTCATCGGCCAGGCAGTCGAAGCCAAGGCCCATTCCGCCGAGGCGCTCGGCGATCTCGCGTGCAGTGCCGACCGTGCGGTTGATGACCACCAGCTCACCCAGCCCACGCTCCATCAACGCGCGCGCAGTGGCCTCGGCCATTCTGCCGCCACCCACCACCAGCCCACGGCACCCACCGATATCGGGCAGGGCTTCGCGGGCGAGGTCGGCGGCAACCGTGGAGACCGACACGGGGCGCACGGCAACCTTCGTCTCGGTACGCACGCGCTTGCCAGCCTCGAGTGCCTGGCGGAAGAGCCGGTCGAGCAGCACTCCCGTGGCGTCCTCGTCGATGGCCGACTCCCACGCACCGCGCACCTGGCCCTGAATCTCACTCTCGCCCACCACCATCGAGTCGAGGCTCGACGACACGCGCAGCAGGTGGGCCACGGCCCGGTCATCAACCAGCGCGTAGCGCGCGCAGTCGAACTCTGACCGGGTCATGGTGCTGTTCTCCACCAGCGCCTCACAGATGGCCTCTTCGGCCGCGCTGGCGTCGAGTGCATGCACGTAGGCCTCGGTGCGGTTGCACGTGGAGATAACAACGGCCTCGGCAATATCCGGGTGGCGGACCAGCTGACGCGCAAGCGTGCGCGTGGTGGCATCGGTGAGCGCAATCTTCTCGCGCTGCTCAACCGGTGCGGTCTTGTGGGAGATACCCACGGCGACGATACGCGGCATCAGGCGGCCTCACTCACTGGTTGCAAACCGAGCATCTCGCGTACCTCGGTGCGGCATGCGCCGGGCCCCGCGTCGGCGATGCGGTCCACCACGCCGGAATCGATGAGCGCCTCCACCGCGGCGCGGCGGTCGGCGATAACCGGACGGGCCGCGATGAGGTCATCGCGGCTCTCCGCCAGCAGGTCGATGAGACCCGCCCATCCCGGCCCAAAGCGATCTTCCAGGTCCTCGCGGATACGCCGTGACACCACGGGGCTTGCCCCGCCCGTGGTGATCGCGATGGCCAGATCGCCACTGCGCATGAGTGCGGGAATCACGGCGGTGGACCCAGCAGGGTCGTCTGCCACGTTCACCTCCGCACCCGCCGCGCGTGCGGCGTCGCGTACCCGGCGGTTCACCGCGGCATCGTCGGTGGCGGCAACCACCAGCACGGCGCCGTCGAGGTCGCCATCCTCGTACCGGCGGGCGCGGTGGTCGGCCACGGTGGAATCGGTGACCAGCCTCTGAAGTCCGGGCGAGAGCTCGGGGCTCACCACACGAACTGCTGCACCATGGGCTGCCAGCTTGGCAGCGCGCTCCGTTGCCACCGCTCCCCCGCCCACCACAACGACGAGGCGATCAGTCAGGTCGAGGAACACGGGGAACAGCAGGCGGGCCATCAGCCGTCATCCCCCTCGGGGGTGTCGGATTCGGCGGCTCTGCGATCAAGCATGCGGGTAATGGCCTCCACCTGCCGGCCCACCCGCGAGGTACGCGCGCCCAGCATCACCACGTACGCGAGCACCAGAAACCAGATAACCGCATACGCGGCCACCACATACTGGTTGCCACCGGTCATGACGACTCCAGACGCAAGGTCAGGACACGCAGCGCGCGCTCCGTGCGACGGCCCACCAGCTCAACCTCGAGCAGTGCAATGAAGAGCGCCAGCATCGCGGCCAGCGAGATGAGGAACCAGATGAGCATTGACCCGGGCATGTTGGCACCCCCACGGGTGAACACGACCGGGTGCACGAACGATTGGGCAATTCGTACCGAATAAAACGACAGCGGAACGGACACGAAGCCCGCAATGGCGTAGATGGCCGAGTACCGCAGACGGCGATCATCATCTACCGAGGATCGCAGCACGAAGTACGCGGCATAGATGAGCACCACGATGAGGTAGGTCACCAGTCGCGGGTCGGCCCACACCCACCAGGTGCCCCACGAGGCCTTGGCCCAGATGGACCCGGTGATGATCACAAGCACCGAGAACAGCATCCCGATGCGGACCGCGGTCACGCTCACGTCGTCCCAGCGCACGTTGCGAGTGCGCAGGTACAGGATCCCCGCCACGCACGCCACGGCGAATGCCACCAGCGATACCAGCGCGATTGCAACGTGGAAGTAGAAAATGCGCTGGATCACGCCCTGGTCGGCGTCCTCGGGGGCGGAGAGGAACACGCCCACACTGGCCACGGTCACCAGCACCGTGGCGATGACACCCCAGATGAGCGCCGCACGGGTGCCGATCACACGCGAGGAGGCGTGATCAGTCGTCAAAGACGGCATCGTAGGTGGCGATACAGACAAGGAGGAACAGTATGGCGTAGCCCACGAGGAACAGGCAGTAGCCGCGGTATTCGCTCATGTCATGTGCCCCTCCCACCACGGCATGCGTGGCGCCGGCGCCGGCGATGACCACGGGCACGAGTGCGGGCAGAAAGAGCACCGGCAGGATGAGGTCGCGGGCCCGGGTGAACAGGGCGAGGCCCGAGAACAGCGTGCCCGAGAGGGCGATGCACACGTTGGCAATCAGTGCCACCAGCGCGATCCAGCCGATGGAGTCCCAGTACGGACCCTTCACGAAGAAGATGCCCACCAAGGGGATGACCACCAGTTCGGTAATGCCCATGTAGATGACGATGGCAATCGCCTTGGCCGCGAGCAGCACGATGCGCGGCACCGGCGACACCAGGATGCCATCGAGCACCCGCTGTTCGCGTTCGGCCACATATGATCGGCCCACGCCCAGCACGGCGGTAAACGCCAGGGTCACCCACATGAGCCCCCCGGTGAACCGCGTGAGGTCGTTATCGCGCGTGCCGAACCCGAACTGCATGATGGTGAGCGTGACGATGGCGAAGAGCACCATGGCCATCACGGTCTCCTTGGTGCGCAGCTCCAGGCGCAGGTCCTTGCGGATGAGCCCTGCAAGCTGACGCGTCCACCGTGGTCGGTTCGCAGTCGTGCTCATGCGATGCACTCCTCGTACCGGGCGCGCACCTGGGCCGGACCGCGACCGGCCACCGGCTCGTCCACCACGATGCGCCCGCGGCGCATCACCACCAGGCGATCGGCCACCGATGCGATGCGCTCCACCTCGTGCGTCACGATCACCGCCGCGCGCCCGTCCGTACGCATGGCGGCAAGCTCAGCGTCGAGCAACGCCGTTCCGCCGACATCGAGGCTTGCGTGGGGCTCGTCGAGCAGCAGCAGCCGCGGCCCATGCAGCAGCATGCGGGCAAGGGCAAGCCGCTGCGCCATGCCGCGGCTGAGCACCCGCACCGGATCGTCGGCCCGTGCGATGAGGTCAACCCGGTCGAGAAGGTCATCAATGCGCCGGTCGGCATCCTGCACCCCAAAGAGATCGGCATATACCTGCAGGTTCTGACGCGGCGAGAGGTCGAGGTATGCCAGCGGATCGTGCGCCAGGTAGCCGATGCCGCACCGTGCCCGGCGCGCTCCACCTGGCAACTCCTCTCCCAGCACCGTGAGCGTGCCGGTGCCGGTACGTAGCAGCGTGGCCACCATGCGAAGCAGCGTGCTCTTGCCCGCGCCATTTGGACCCGCAATCGCCACGCGCTCGCCGGCGGCCACGTCCAGATGCACATCCGCGACGGCAGCGCGTTCGCCGTAGATGTGCCCCACCCCGCGGGCTGACACCAGACATTCAGGCAACGGCCACCTCCCCCACGACGCCCGCGAGGAATACCAGCGACATCGCCATATTGGCGGTCCCGAATGCGGCATTGATACGCGCGGCATCGCCGGGTCGCACATGCAGGTGCTCCCACGCGAGGATGACTGCGCAGGCGGCCACGGCGACGTAGTACGGCCAGGTGACCGATGCCGCCCTGCCGGCGAGCACCAGCAGTGCGACGGTCGCCAGATGGCAGGCCGCTGCGATGCGCAGCGCGCGCACCTCGCCAAAGCGCACCGGTACCGAGTGAACGCCCTCGCGCCGGTCACTCTCCACGTCGAGGAGGGCGTACACCACGTCGAACCCGCCGATCCACAGCGCCACGGCGAGCCACAGCAGCACGGGTGCAGACGCGAACTGACCGGTGACCGCGATCCAGCCCCCGATGGGGGCGATGCCGATGGAGATCCCGAGGACGAGATGGCAGGCCCACGTGTACCGCTTGGCGTAGGGGTACACCACGAACAGCGCCACCGGGATGGGCCACAGCCACCAGGTGATTGACGGCAGCTGCGATACCGCCACAAGCAGCGCAATCAGGCTCACCAGCGCGAATGCGCGCACCTGATTGACCGTCAGGCGCCCTGCGGGGATGTGCCGGCCGGCCGTGCGCGGGTTACGGGCATCCATCTCCCGGTCCACCAGCCGGTTGAGCGCCATGGCCAGCGAGCGGGCACCCACCATGGCCAGCAGGATCCAGGCCAGCACGCCGATGGGCGGCCATGCGTTCTGCGCCATCAATGCACCAGCGAAGGCGAACGGAAGCGCAAACACCGTGTGCTGGAACCTGACGAGCCCGAGCAGCGCCGGGACGACCTGCGCCCCCGTGGCGCGGGGCGGGGCGGGCGTAGACGTGGACATCAGGGCGATCCTATGCCGTGGGGCCGGTAATGCCGGCATAGCGGGCGCTCTGGCCGGTGACGACGCCCCAGAACTGATCGCCGTGATCAAAGTGCCACCACTCCTCCACATATGCGGTGAAGCCCTCGTCGTGCATCGCCCAGAAGAGGAGGCGGCGGTTGGCGCGCGCCGGCATGTCGATGTCTTCAAGCGCCGCGGCACCGGCCTCGGGCACAAATGCATCAAAGGACGTGCCCAGATCCAGCGGCACGCCATCGGCGTCGGCGAGCGTCAGATCTACAGCGGCGCCCGTGAAGTGTGGTGGCGGTGCGTGGTGCTCTGGCCTCGGTGGCGTGACATACGTGCGGGCGGCATCCTCCAACTGCGCGCGTGTGAAGGTGGGGTACTGCCCCGCCAGATCACCGATGTAGGCCTCAAACAGCGCCGACTGGGTCTCGATGCTGCGCCAGCCATCCCACACCAGCAACATGAGGCCGTCCGGCAGGGACTCCGCCACGCGACCCAGACGCTCGGCCACACCCTCGCGAAGCCAGCATCCGGGCAATGCGCCGGGCAGGCCCCAGGCGAAGTACTGCGGGTCCTCAATGATTCGCCCGCCGATGTGCGCGACGGGCACGAGCGGCTCGTCAATGGGGTCGATCGGTACGTCCTGCCAACCGGCCGTGCGCTCCAGCCGGGGAATGGGACGGCTCGATCGGGGGTCGGATGCAATCACGACAGGCCCCACTCTGCGGCCTGAATGCACGGGCCGGGGTTGGCACCCTTGAGCACCGCGATCACCGGTTGCACACGCTCCGATGGCGGTGGCACCGTGGCCGGATCCTCCTCCGGGTGCACCGCGGCGCGCATTTCGGTGCGAAGCGGCCCGGGGTTTACGCGCACCACCCGCACATCGCGATCGGCCCACTCCGCGCGCAGAACATCGGCGGCCACGTCCAGCATGCCCTTGCTCAGTCCGTAGGCGCCTCGGCCTGGCTTGGACGCAGCGCCCGAGGTGATGATCACCACGCCCGCACCGCTCGCGATGAACGGCAGAAGGCCGTTGATCAGGCGCAACTGGTGCGTGACGTTCACGGTGATCGCGGCCTCGATGTCGGCGGGCGCGATATCGGCGATGGGCCCCCTCGCGCCAAGAATGGCCGCGTTCAGCACCACCCCCTCCAGGCGGGGAACCAACGTGGCGATGGCACCGATGAGTGCGTCAACCGACGTGGCATCGCCCAGATCGAGCGCGCAGCACTCCACGCCGCCGGCCCCAAGTGCGCGACAGGCCTCGGCAGTGGATGCCAGCCGACCGGTATCGGTGGCCGTGATGATCACGTAGGCGCCCTCCGCGGCCAGCGCACGGGCAATCGCCGCGCCGTAGCCGCGGGACGCGCCGGTCACGAGGACGCGCGCGCCGTCAAGGGTCGCGGCGTCGCCCGGCATTACGGCGCGGTTGCGCCCCCGTCGGCGGGAGTGGCGGGGCCCGAGCCCGCGGCGGGTGCCTTGCCCTCAACCGCGGGAGTGAGGGCGCTCACGTCGCTGGTCGGCTTGGTACCAGCCACCGTGGCCACATATGCGGCCACGTTCTCGGCGTCGGATCCCGTCACCAGATTCTGTGGCATTGCCTGCGGGTAACTGCCGGGAAGCGGTGCCTGCGGAGCCACCTGGATCCAGCGCTTCACGACCCCGTAGAACTCAGTCTCCTTGAGGCCCTGCTCGCGCGACCCGCGGAAGGCGTCATCCAGATTGGGGCCGACCTTGCCCTTGGTGCCGGCATCGGCCAGCGTGTGGCAGCCGCCGCATGAGCCGACGAACTTCGTCTTGCCGGCAGCAGTGTCAGCGGTATCGAGGGCCGACTGCGCACCCCCGCATCCCGTGAGGAATCCGGCGGTGCCGATGATGAGCAGGGCGGTCGAAGTGGCGATGAGGCGTGAGCGCACGGTGTCCCTAGATGACGTAGACGAGAAGGAAGAGGAGCACCCACACGATGTCGACGAAGTGCCAGTAGTACGACCCGGCGGCCAGCGGCGTGTGCTGGGTGGGCGTGAAGTCGTTCTTATAGGCACGGCGAAGGCACATGCTGAGGACGATGAGGCCCACCGCCACGTGCGCGCCATGGAAGCCGGTCAGGGTGTAGAAGGCGCCCGAGAACGCGCGGTCCTGCGGCGTGAAGCCCAGGTGCGCGTACTCATTGAACTGGATGATGAGGAACGTGCCGCCCATCAGAATGGTCACCCACAGACCGCGGATCAGGCCCTTGCGGTCGCCGGCCTTGAGGCACTTCTCGCCCCACCACAGGGTGAACGACGACGTCACCAGGATGAGCGTGTTGATGCCGGTAAGCATTACCGGCAACTCAAATGGCTCGCCATCCTGCTTCAGCGGCGGCCACACCTCGTTGCTCACGCCATACCGGATGAAGAAGTATGCGGTGAACAGCGATGCGAACAGCATCACCTCTGAACCGATGAACAGCAGCATCCCCACGAGCTCAGCGTTCAGGCCGTGCTTCTTGCCGTGGGTGTCCTGTCCGTGGGACGGGGCGGGAGCGTGACCTGTGGTGGTCGCCATTACTCGCTCCCCGCGGGGGCGCCGAGATTGACGATTTCGACCGGGGTCTCCCCGGCGGCTGCAGTTGCTGCATCTGCCAACGCGGCAGCCTCGCCATTCACGCCCGCCACCATGATCTGGGCCGGCCTGAAGGCATCAATCGCGAGGGGCAGGGCGTCGGCCGGGCCGTCGTCCATCACCTCGCCCTGCACCTGAACACCCACCGCCACGAGGGCATTGATGGTTGCGGTCATGCGCTCACCCGCCTGGCGGCGGATCTCGCTCGACTCGCTGCCCCAGCGCGGCTGTGGCAGGTCAAGCGGGCAGATGATGGTGAAGCGGGCGGGCTGCGCGTCGGAGCGGGCCATGACCGCGGCTGCGAGCGCGTCGGCGCCCACGGCATCCGTCGCCACAATCATCGTGAGCGGCAGCGCCGATGCGGCTGTCAGTGCCCGGGCGTCATCACCCCTCACCACGATGTGGCTGGTGGCGATTCCGGAGCGCTTGCGAATTCGGTCCACGGCGTCCTGACGCATCCACTCGCTGGATGCCGTGGGCAGCGTTGCCACCAGGATCTCGTACGGCTGACGCGACTTGCCCTCGTCACCGGCCACCGTGATGACCTCGCCGTCGACCACACGGCCAGTGGTGGCGATGCCGTGCCCGGCGAGGATTGCCAGCGTGGTCGCAAGGCGGCGCTCGGCCACAGTGCGCTCGCCATCACCCACCGGCACAAGGAACTCAAATGACCACAGCCCATCGGCATTGCGCGAGCGGATTTCGTCAATGAGCCCTTGCGAGGTGAGCGTCTCGTTGGCCACCACAAGCACTGGATACCGCGTGTCCTCGGTGAGCTCCCCGCCGAACTGCTCGGGTGCGAACACCACGGCGTGACGCGCATCCGGGATGCCGTACTGGTACGGGCCACCCACAACCTGCGGGATGACATCGAAGTTGAAGAGCGGTGGTGGGGAGCTGACCATCCACTCCAACGTACGGCCGCGCCATGGGTTCCACGGAGCGGGATCGCCCTTCCGCAGCGAATGGACCACGTTGTAGAAGAAGATGATCGTCGCGATGCCGAGCATGTACGAGCCGATGGTCTCGATCCCGTTGACCATCGCGAAGCGGGGGTCGTAGTCGGCCACGCGGCGTGGCATTCCCTGCAGGCCCTGCCAGTGCATGGGCATGAACGTGATCTGCGTGCCGATGAAGGTGAGCCAGAAGTGCCACTGGCTCAGCCGCTCATTCAGCATCTTGCCGGTCGCCTTCGGGAACCAGTAATAGATGCCCGCAAAGATCGTGTACACGCTGCCGCCGTACAGCACATAGTGCAGGTGGGCGGTGACGAAGTAGGTGTCTGACAGCTGGATATCGGCGGGCACGATGCCGTTGAACACACCCGAAAGCCCACCGATGAGGAACGTGAACAGGAACCCCAACGCCCAGAGCATGGGCGCCTTCATATGGATCTTTCCCCGCCAGAGGGTGGCGAGCCACGACCACATCTTCACCCCGGTGGGCACCGCGATGATGATCGTGGTGATCATCATCGGCACGCGCAGCCAGGCGGCCATGCCCGAGACGAACATGTGGTGGGCCCACACGCCGAATCCCAGCACCCCGATGGCCACCATCGAGAACGCCATGGCGCGATAGCCGAAGAGCGGTTTACGGGCGAAGGTGGCGATGACCTCACTGATGATCCCGAAGCCCGGCAACAGCATGATGTACACCGCTGGATGGCTGTAGAACCAGAAAATATGTTGATACATGATCACGTCGCCGCCCTGATCGGGCACGAAGAAGTGCGTGCCCATCACACGGTCGAACATGGTGAGGAACTGCGAGCCGGCAACAAATGGCGTGGCGAACACCACGAGCACGCTGGTGACGCCCGTGGCCCACGCGAGAATCGGCATGCGCCAGATGGTCATGCCTGGCGCCCGCATGGTGATGATGGTCGCCAGGAAGTTGATCGCCGTGGCGATAGATGACGCACCGGCGAACTGCACGCCAAGCTCAAAGAGGGTCTGTCCGGCCGTGCCCTGCGAGGCCAGCGGCGGGTAGGCGGTCCACGCGGCACCGAACATCCCGGTGAACGTGGATGCCAGAAACAGGAACCCGGACACGGGCAGGAACCAGAACGAGAGGGCGTTGAGGCGCGGGAACGCCATGTCCTTTGCGCCCAGCATGATGGGCAGCACGTAGTTGGCGATTCCACCGAACACCGGCACGGCGAACACGAAGATCATGAGCGTGGCGTGCATGCTCAGCAGGCCGTTGTAGGTCTGGCCGTCCACAAGCTGCTGGCCGGGGGCAGCGAGTTCGGTGCGGATCAGCAACGCCATGATTCCGCCACAGACCATGAAGAACAGGGTCATGGCCATGTACTGAATGCCGATGACCTTGTGGTCGGTGTTGATCCGGAAGTACTGCTTCCAGTTGCTCACACCGTGGAACGAGTGGTCCTCAGACGACACCGGGCGGCCCTTGGCCCAGGTCAGCCAGTAGTCAAAGCAGCCGATGCCGTAGAGGAACCCGAGTCCACCAAACAGGCCGGCAACCGTTGCCACGACGTTGCCCTGCCACAGCGGGTCAAGACCGAAGATGGCACGCAGCATGAAGACCAGCAGGAATGCGAACAGCACACCGACAACCGCCGAGACGATGGCGCGACGCCACCAGAACGACACCGGGCGCGGGTCTTCGTGATGTACGTGTCCCGAAGGAGAATGTGCGGGTGCGTGCGTTGCCATGTGTGTGTATTCGCTCGAGTCGGCTGAGGTCGGGGCTAGTTGATCGACATCACGTAGGCGGCCACATCGGCCATGTCCGTGCCGGACACGATCCCGCCGGGCATCATGCCCTTGCCGTTAGTGATCTGCGTCTTGACGCTTTCGAGGGTGAGCGGTCGGCCCTTCAGCTGCGGGCCCACGCCGCCAGCCTCGGTACCGAGACCTGCGTGGCAGCCCCCGCACTTGGCCTCGAAGATCGTCTTGCCGGCGACGGCATCACCGGGGGCGTTCGCGGCCGTGGCGGCGGCATCGGCCTGGGCCGTGCCATCGGCGACGGCGGCCTTGCCCTTTGCGAGCCAGGCTTCAAACGCCGCGGGCGTGACGACCTCCACCTTCGAGCGCATCACGCTGTGGCCCACGCCGCACAACTCTGCGCACACCACGGGATAGGTACCCAGCGTGGTGGGGTTGATCCACAGCACGTGGTCGATACCGGGAACGGCGTCGCCCTTGATGCCGAACTGGGGCACCCAGAAGTCATGGATGACGTCGCGGGCGCGCACGTGGAGCTCCACCTGGCGACCCTGTGGAACCACGAGGACACCGGTCTGGATGCCAGCGTCCGGGTAGCCGTAACTCCACGCGAACTGCTGCGCGTAGACGTCCACCGTCATTGCGTTGGCGGCGACCGCCTCGTTGCGCTCAAGAACGATGTACCCGTAGATGGCCACCACCACAAGGATGATCGACGGGACCGTCGTCCAGACGACCTCGAGCTTGGTGTTGCCATGGATCGGCGGGCCATCGCCAAGATCACCCTTCGGCGCGCGGAACTTCCACACCGAATAGATGATTACCGACGTGACGATGACGAAGAAGATGGCGCTCGCCCAGAAGAGGAACCAGAGGAGCGTGAAGGTGCGGCCTGCCTGCTCGCTGGTGGCCGGCGGCAGCCAGTCGATCAGAAGTGCCTGCGCCGCAGTGAGCGCGGCGACGATGACACCGATGATGACCAGCGGAAGGATGTGCTTGCTCTTGTACACGGCGGGCACACTACTACCGGGTGAGGGGCGTGATGCCCCAGATCAGACGACGGAGCGCCCCCGGTTCGGGGGGCGCTTGTCCCTGATGCCCCCTTCGGTATTCCACGGATGCCTCAGCACATCACGCAGCGGGGGCGACACGTACCAATTTCGTGGCGGCCATCACGCCGCAGACGGCGAACAGAAGGCCGCCGATAATGAGCGGCGAGGAGATGCCCACCACCTGAAAGAGCACTGTCGCGCCGATGGGCGCGATGAGCCGTGCAAGCCCCCCGGCAGATGCCAGAACGCCCAGAGTGCCCCCCTGCGCGGCATCGGGCGTTCGCTGGCTGATGAGGGCCGAAATCGTGGGAAACACGAGGCCCGACCCCAGCGCCAGCAGGATGAGCACGGGGAACAGCGCCCAGGCGTTTGACACCAGGCCCATCAGGATGAGGGCGGCGGCGGTGAGCCACAGACCGGTGCGCAGAATCGGCCACTCCCCCACGCGATCGGTGAGCCGGTGCACCAGCCCTCCCTGCACGATTGCGGCGAACACGCCGATGAACACGAAGACGAGGCCGGTCTGGGCCAGGCCGAAGCCGAACTTCTTGTTCCCGTAGAGCGCAAAGACCGACTCCATGCCCACAAAGCCCAGGCTGCCGATGAATGAAATCCAGATGAGCGGACCAATGGCCCGGGAGGTCACGGCGCTCCCCAGCGCGCTCCAGCGCGACTCCGATGCGCCCACGCGGCTGCCACGCGGGCGCGTCTCGGGCAGGCGCTTCCACGCGAGGCAGAAGTTGGCCAAGGCGGCTGCTGCCGCGACGATAAATGGCGCGCGTGGATCGATGAGCGCGAACAGCGCGCCGATACCCGGTCCGATGATGAAGCCCAGACCGAAGGCCGCGCCGATGAGCCCCATCCCCCGCACGCGCTCCTTGTCGGTGGTGATATCGGCCACGTATGCCTGGGCGGCGGCGTACGACGCACCGGAGATGCCATCAAGGATGCGGGCGAAGAACAGCATCCACAGGGCCCCGGCGAACCCGAACATCAGCCATGCCACCGATGAGCCGATGAGCGATCCCAGAATGACCGGGCGGCGGCCGTAGCGATCGGACACGCGCCCCCAGATGGGCGCGAAGATCAACTGCATCAGCGCATACGAGCCCGTGAGAAGTCCGATCTGAATGACCGATGCCCCGAACTTCTCGGCGTACAGCGGCACCAGCGGGATGACGATGCCGAAGCCGATGAGGTCGATAAGCACAGTCGAAAACACGATGCCCAGCGGGGTGCCGAAAAACGCCAAGCCACCAAAGCCGTGGCGGCCGCGGCTGCCGCTCATACGGCGGCGTCCACTGCCAGCGCGATGAACAGCAGCGTGAGGTAGATGAGCGAGAAGTGAAACGTGACAGCGGCCCAGTCACGCCGCGCGTCGCCCTGCAGAAGACGCCAGGCCGCGTAGAGGAACACCACGTTCAGCACCACGGCACTGATGAGATAGACGAGTCCTGCAACCCCTGCGGCCACCGGCAGCAGCGTGACGCCAGCCATCACCACGGTCCAGAGCAGCACCTGCAGGCGGGTGGCCGACTCGCCGTACACCACCGGCAGCATCGGCACGCCGGCCTCGGAGTAATCGCGCTTCAACATGAGCGCCAGGGCCCAGAAGTGCGGCGGGGTCCAGAAGAAGACGATGGCAAACAGCAGCACGGCACCGAACGAGATGTCGCCGGTGATGGCCGCCCAGCCCACCAGCGGCGGCACGGCCCCGGCGGCACCCCCGATGACGATGTTGTGAATCGTCGTGCGCTTGAGCCACAGCGTGTAGAGAAACACGTAGAGCGCGACGCCCAGAAGCGACAGTCCGGCGGCGACCCACGTGGTACCGAACCCGAACACCAGCACGCTGGCAGCGACCAGCGTCAGCCCGAATGCCAGTGCCCAGCCAGCCGAGATGCGCCCCATGACGATGGGTCGGCGATCGGTGCGGCCCATTACGGCATCGATATCGCGATCGACGAATTGGTTGATGGTGTTCGCCCCGCCGGCAGACAGATAGCCGCCGATGACCGCCCACAGAATGAGCCAGCCGCTTGGCACTCCGCGCTCGGCCGCGAACATGGCGCACACCGTGGTGACGAGGAGCAGCGAGATGATGCGCGGCTTCGTCAGGGTGATGAGATCGCGCAGAAGGCCTGGTTGCGGTGCGGTTGCGTCGGCGGCGGTGGTCATGAGATCCCCTGCGCCGCGAAGATCACCAGCGCCACTGCGAGAACGAGGGGGAGCAGCAGCCACAGGGTCTCGGTGGTCTCGGTGGCTCCGCGCTTGAGCGGCGCGCGCATACCCCACATGCTCTTGACGATCGCGAGACCGCCCGCCGCGATGAGGACGGCGGCGATCACCAGCACGGTCCAGCGCACTCCCGATGAACTGACGGCGCCGCCGGCGGTGGCATTGGCGGAACCGGCGGTGATCAGAAGTGCGGCAAGTCCGGCGGCGGCCAGGGAAGGCACAGACGGTCGCGGCACGTGAGCGAGGATAGTCACTTCCCGGTCGCTCGCGGCTTGCAAGTCGTCCTCCGAGCGGGCACCGTGCCGGGAATGGCGGAGCGCGGCGACATTGTGGTGCTGGGAGGAGGCCCCGCGGGCCTCGCGGCAGCGCTTGCTGCGGCACGCGATGGGGCAACCGTCACCCTCGTTGAGGGAGCCGACCACGTGGGTGGGCTCTGCCGCACGCTCACGGGCGATGGATGCCGCTTTGATCTGGGCGGGCACATCCCATTTATCCACGATGTCGCCCGCGTCGCGTGGGCCGAGCAACTGATGGATTCCCCCATGCGATGGATTGACCGGCCCGTGGCCCGGGTGCAGCACGGGCGTGTGGTGCCCGGCCGCTACATCGACCAGATGCCACAGGCGCCCAACGACCGTGTGCCCGACGACGGCACCGCGGCCGGCGAGTTGGGGTCGCGTATCGGCGCGGGATTCCGCGACCACGTTGTGCGGCCGTACGTGGAGAAGGTGGACGGCTGGCCGCTGGAGCTCATCTCGGCAGATCGATCCCGCAAACTTCGCGACGAGCAGCAGGCTCCAGATGGCTTCTGGTACCCGGAGGGCGGCATCGGTGCGCTGATGGATGCCATGGCCGACGGCATTACCCGGCACGGGGGCGACGTGCGACTGGGAACCCCGGTGACCGCCCTGTCGCACGAGAATGGCCGGGTCACCGGCATCACCGTGGGTGGCGACCATCCCGGCACGCTCACCGCACCCAGCATCATCTGCGCAATCAACCCCGTGGCCGTGGTTGACGCTGCCAGCCCCCCGGCGCCCAATGGCCTGCTGGTACCCATCACCATGCGCGCGGTCACGCTGGTGTACCTCGTGGCCGATCGCGAACAGCTCACCGACGAGGCGTGGATTCAGGTTGCCGACCGCCGCGTGCCGTTCAGCCGCATCGCCGAGTTCCGCCACTGGGATCCGGGTCTGGTGCCCAACGGTCGCACGGTGCTGTGCGCGGAGGTCTACGGAGAGGCCTCTGACGACGACCCATGGTGGCCACTCGACGACGAGGCGCTGGCGCAGGCGGTGCGCGATTCGCTGGTCGACCCGCTGGGGTGGACCGACGACGCGTCCGGGTTCCGCACGCTAAGGGTCATCCGCATGCCACGGGCGTACCCACTGGTGGAGGCCCACCGGGTGGACGAGGTCACCCGGGCCCCCCGGTGGCTGATGTCGCTTGAGGGCATCGAGTTGGCGCGGGGCGGCACGGTGATGACCGCCATCGAGGCCGGCGAGGCAGCGGTGGTGGGCGTGACTGCGGGGGCGGCATGACCACAACCGCCCGCGACGTCGCGACGCAGTTTGCATCCGTGGTGGGCCGCGACCACGTGCTGGCAGGCGACCTCGCCACCATGCTCTACGCCCGCGATGGATCCATCCAGGACGATGGTGACTGCGGGCTCGTCGTGCTGCCCGCCACTACTGAGGAGGTGGCCGGCTGCATGCGCGTGGCGGCGGCTGCCGGGCTCGACGTGGTACCGCGCGGGTCGGGCACCGGGCTCACCGGGGGTGCAGTACCACTGGCCGGATCACTGGTGATCTCGCTCTCGCGCATGAACCACATCATTCAGGTGGACGTACCCAATTCGTGCGCGTGGGTGGAGCCGGGCGTACTGAACCTCGACATCAGTACCGCGGTTGCCCACCTCGGACTGTTCTATGCCCCCGACCCGTCAAGTCAGCAGGCGTGCTCGATTGGCGGCAACGTGGGCACCAACGCGGGGGGCCCGCACTGCCTTGCGTATGGGGTGACCAACCAGCACGTGCTGGGTATGGAGATGGTGATGGCCGACGGCGAGGTGATCACGCTCGGCGGGCCGGCGCCTGACCCTCCGGGGTACGACCTGCGCGGAGTGGTGGTGGGGAGTGAGGGCATGGTGGGCGTGGTCACGCGCATCTGCGTGCGCCTCACCCCCGAGCCACCGGCCATCCGCACCATGCTGCTCGACTTTCCCACCATCTCCGACGCCGCTGCAGTGGTTGAACAGGTGATCGCCGCCGGAGTGGTCCCGGCGTCGCTCGAGATGATGGACCGCAACATGCTCCGCACCATCGAGCCATTCGTGCACGCAGGCCTGCCCGTTGACGCAGCCGCCGCATTGCTGGTGGAGGTGGACGGCACACCGGCCGATGTGGAGGCCGGCACCGAGGCCGTGCAGCGAGTGGCCGCCGCCAACAATGTGGGCCACGTGCGCGTGGCGAAGGATGAGGACGAGCGGGCGCTCTTGTGGAAGGCCCGTAAGAGCGCGTTCGGTGCCTGTGCCCGGGTCAAGCCCAACTACTTCCTGCACGACTGCGTGGTTCCGCGCTCACGCCTGGTGGAGGTGATGGAGTCCATCATCGAGATCACCGATCGCGAGGACCTCATCTGCCTCAATGTGTTCCACGCGGGCGACGGCAATCTGCATCCCATCATCGCCTTTGACCGCCGCGACGCCGACGAGGTGGAGCGTGTGAAGCGGGCGGGCGACGCCATCATCCGTAAGTGCGTGGAGGTGGGCGGCACCCTGTCGGGCGAGCACGGCATCGGGCTGGAGAAGCGCGACTACATGCCGCTGGTGTTCACCGAGCGAGACCTCGAGGCCCAGGCCTGTATGCGCCGGGCGTTCGACCCCGATGAGCGGCTCAACCCGCACAAGGTGCTGCCCCTCGGCGCGCGGTGCGGCGAAGCAATGCTCGGTGGTCGCGAGCCGCCGGAGGGCACATGGATCTGACCCCGACGACCCGCGAGGAACTGGCCGAGGCACTCGCCGTGGCCAGCGACGACCGGCGCACCGTGGCCGTGCGCGGTGGCGGCACCGAATCACGGCGTGGGCGCCCCTCTGCGGCGGATGATTCGGTGTGCACCCTCGCACTCAACCGGGTGGTGGACTACGCACCCGCCGACATGATCATCACGGTCGAGGGCGGGGCCCTCGCCACCGACGTGGCAGCGCTTATCGGTGCCAAGGGCCAGCGCTGGGCATCGGCCGACATCCGCCCCGGTGCCACCGTTGGCGGGATCCTGTCGGCTGCACGCACCGGCAAACGGCGGCTTCGTCAGGGTGCGGTACGCGACTCCCTCATGGAGGTGGTGGTGGCCACGGGCGACGGGCGCCTAGTGGTGGGCGGCGGACGTACCGTCAAGCTGGTGACCGGCTTCGACCTGCCCCGACTCATGGTGGGGTCGCTCGGCACACTGGGTGTAATCGTGCAGGCCACCCTCAAGTTGTGGCCCGACCCCATGGCGTCGTCGTGGTTCACCGCCGAGGGCGACACCATCGACATGCTGGCTCTGGCCAATGACGTACTGGCGGCGTACCACCGGCCGGCCGCGGTGATCGTGCGCCCCGGGGCAATGGACGCGTGCATCGAAGGCGCGCCCGAGGACGTCGTGGCCCCCGATGGCGCGCGGGTCTCGGTGGAGCCCGCCGACCCCGAAGGCATCGGGCTGGTTGAGATGGGCGTGCCCCCGGCTGCGCTGGCGGCGATCGTGCGGCGGCTTGATCAGGCAGACGAGGTGTTTGAGGCGTGGATGGGAACGGGCATCTGCCGTGTTGCCGTGGCCGACGCCCGCGAGGTGGAGTCTGTGCGTGCGCTGGCGCTTGAGTTCGGCGGCCACGCCCAGATACTCGATGGTCCCGCTGAGATGCGGACTGACCCCTTCGGCCCCATTCCCCCCGGGGCAGAGGTGATGCGCCGTATGCGTGCGGCCTTCGACCCCGCCGGCATCCTCAATCCAGGACTCTTTGCCGCGGAGGTCACCGCATGAGCACGTCATGGAAGGTGGGGGTCCCGGCACCGTCGGACGACGACCTCAACAAGTGCGTGGCGTGCGGGCTGTGCCTGCCCCACTGCCCCACCTTCCGCGTCACCGGTAAGGAGACCGCATCGCCGCGCGGGCGTATTGCCGCCATGCGTGCGGTCAGCGAGGGGCGGGTGCCCGTGGCCGGCGACTTCACGGTGATGACCGACGAGTGCCTCTCGTGCCGTGCCTGCGAGGCGGCCTGCCCCAGTGGGGTTCCCTACGGGCGCATGATTGAGGCCGCTCGTGCGCAGACCGAGGCCGTGCGCACCGGACCCGGCAAGGCGAAGCGTCGCATCATCACGGGAGTTATCGGGCGGCCGCGCATGCTGCGTGCCGCCGCATGGGGCATCGCCACCGCACAGTTACTGCGGCTCGACCATCTGCTGCCCCGCGGGCTGCGCATGGCCACGCCCCGCATCACCTTCCGCGACCTGCGCACGCCATTGCCCCAGCCGGCCGGCGAGGGGCCCGTGGCCATGGTGCTGGTGGGCTGCGTGATGGACGTGGCGTTCCGCCCAGTGCACCAGGCCACCGCCCGGGCCCTGGTGCGGGCTGGCTACCGCGTGGTTGTTCCCGATCGCGGGGGCTGCTGCGGAGCGCTTGCCGCACACGCCGGCGAAATCGAATCGGCGCGGGCGCTTGCCCGTGATCGCATCGCCCAGTTCGAGGATGCCGACATCATCGTGGTGGACAGTGCCGGATGCAGTGCGCACATGAACACCTACGCCGAGTTGCTGGCCGATGATCCCGAGTGGCATGCGCGTGCGCTCCGGTGTGAGGCCCGGGTACGCGATGCGGTGCAGATCGACGCGCCGGGCGCACGGCTCATTGAGGGCCGGGTGGCGGTACACGATGCCTGCCATCACCTGCAGGCGCAGGGCATCGGGCCAGAGGTGCGGCGCACCCTGCGTCAGGCCGGAGCCACCCCCATCGACTTGGGTGACGGGGGCCGGTGCTGCGGGGCCGGCGGCTTGTATGCCGCCCTCGAGCCCGACATGGCAGCGACGCTCGGAGAGCAGAAGGCCCGGGCGATCATCGCCACAGGGGCACCGGTGGTGGCCGTGGCCAACCCCGGCTGCGCAATTCAGATCCGTGCGCATCTTGAGGCGCTCGGGTCGGACGTCGAGGTCCGCCATCCACTGGAGATCGTGGATTAGTTGATCGCCGGTCCCGCCCCCCCGGCAGGACCGGCAATCGGCGGAGATCATGCATGACAGCCGCGGTCTCCGGGAGTGACCGCGGCGAATACTGAGGGTTTCCACCGGCCTGCGGAATGCGCGACGGGTCGGCGACGGCGATGGGTCGGTACCGTCACCCCATGCCCCCGGGGAATCTGAGACATGCCGCCGACCGCCTCGCCCGTGCGAGCGGCCTTTCCGCGCACGAGGACCGACGGCTGATCCGGGCCGCCTATGCCGGCATCCTCAGCCGTGAGCCGGGCGACGCCGAGGTGGCCCACTGGCAGGCGCAGCTGGCCGAGGGCATGACCTGGGAGCGGTTCATCACGCTCATGCGCACCGCACCCGAGTTCGCTGGTGGCCAGCTCAAGGCGATCGCCGCACTCGATGGCGCGGTGGAGGTGTCACTGCTGGGCGGGGCACCCGTGGGCGGCATGCGCCTGCGATTCCGCGCGGCGGCATCCGACTCGGTGGTGCTGCCGTCGCTGCTCGACAACAACGGATGGTGGGAACACCACGTCACCCGCGCGCTCATGGCAATTGTGCGCCCCGGTGATGTGGTGGTGGACGGCGGCGCGAATGCCGGATACATGACGGTGGTAGGTGGCGCGCTGGCTGGGCCAACGGGTGCGGTGATCGGGTTCGAGCCCGCGGCCGACCCGCGTGCCTGGTGCGAGGCCAACCTGGCGCTCAACGGAATCGACCACGGTTCGGTGCTGCCGCTCGGGCTCTGGGATGAACCCACCACCCTGCAGATCCGCGTGGTTGATGGCGCGACCACCGCCGCGCATCTGGTGACGGATCCGTCATTGCCGCTCGGCGAGAATGAGGTCGCGATCGACGACATCCCCTGCACCAGCCTCGATGCCCTGGCCGACGAGGGGCGCCTCGACGCCGAGCGGCTTCGGGTGGTGAAGTTGGTGGTGCAGGGCAGCGAGCCCCGTGCGCTTCGCGGCATGCGCGACATCGCCGCCCGCAACCCGCCCTTTGTGATCTGCCACATCAACCAGCGCTGTCTGGCGCAGCTCGGCCATACCTGTGCGGACATCGCCGCTGAGTTCGACTCCCTTGGCTACCGCATGACGGTGCTTCCCAAGGAGCGCCAGCAACAGTGGTTTGCGCACCTGCCGGGGGCTGCGGAGTTCCCCGAGCTCGGCCTGCGCACGGTTGAGGACCTTCCCGCGCTGGTAGCCAGCCTGCCAGCGGCCGACGACCCAATCGAGATTCTGGCAATCCCCTCCTGACCTTGCGGGGTCGGCATGGAACCTCCACACCCCGCGCCTGCGTTGCAACGCGGTTACCTACACATCACCCCGTCGGCCCCCGCTGACGCGTCCCGAATCCGATGGAGCCGAACGTGCAATCCCTTGGCATCGCAGTCATCGCAGACCCCAACAACGTCCCTCGTGGCCCGGGCATCGCCGGATCTCCCGATCACCTCATCCGGCCCGGAATCGGTGCGGGTGGTGTGCGCATCGGCATGACCGAGGGCCAGACCCTGCGAGTGCTCGGCGCCCCCGATTCCCGCGAGGACCACGACGGCATCATCGAGATCATCTGGCCCGGCATCGCCGTGCGTGCCATCGCCGGCCCCGGTGGCCGCGTGATCGAGGTACTGGTGACCGACCGCGGCATTCGCACGGCCGAGGGCATCGGCGTGGGATCCACAGTGGCCGAGGTGAAGGCCACGGTTGACCACCCCGACTGCGACCCCGGCCACATCATCCGTCTGGCCAGCGACGCCCTGCCGGGCGACCGCGTGACCACCTTCCAGTTGGGCCACACCCGAATGGTCACGGCAATCGAAGTGGGCCGCATCCTCGGTTAGATGTCGTACCGGGCGGCCTTGCCGATACCACCGACCGATGGTCGGTGACAGCCCACCCCAGACCACGGGGTCAGTCCCCCACCGGGGTCAGTCCCCGGGTGGGGTCAGTCCCCGGGTGGGGTCAGTCGCCGTCACAAATGTGCACGCGCCGGGTTGGGTGGCAGTTCGCTGCCGCCTGCGACGCCCAATCTCCTGGGTGCATGCGGGGATTCGCCCTCGCCCGACCGCTTGGGCGTTGGGAACCTGAGTCTCGGGATGGGGTCAGTCCCCGTCACAAATGACGGACGCAGTGTGGGAACACCCGCGCATCCCCGTGCGGCCACCACATTGCATAGTGCTACGGTGAAGCACATGGAGCAGATCGGCATCAGGGCGCTCAAGCAGAACGCCTCCGCCGTGGTGGCGCGTGCCGCCGCGGGTGAGGCGCTGATCATCACCGACAACGGCCGGGCCGTTGCGCAGATCATGCCGTTGCCCACTGACCGCCTTTCCTCCCTGGATCAGGCAGGACTTCTTCGCACAGCGACCGCGACCGCTGCCGGAATCGGGCCGCCCATTGATCACGGGGGACGCCCGCTGGGCGACGCCCTGCGCGACATGCGCGACGAGGACCACCGCTGACCGGGATGGGTATCTGGTACCTCGACTCGTCGGCGCTGGTGAAACTGGTGGCGGTCGAGGAGCACTCGGCCGCCATGTACCGCTGGCAGGAAGAGGCCGCGGCGCGGCTGGTCACGTGCGACCTGGGCGAGGCTGAGTTGCTTCGTGCCGTGCGCCGCGTGGACACGGCCCTGATGGATCGGGCGCGCGCCGTGCTCAGCACCATCGACATCGTGCCGCTCGACCGATCGCACCTCACGCGTGCCGCGCGTATCGCCCCCGCCCACCTGCGCACGCTCGATGCCATGCACGTGGTGACCGCCCTCGATCTGGGCGACCGCCTGCAGGGCTTCGTCACCTACGACGAGCGTCAGGCGGATGCGGCACGTGATCACGGCATGCACGTCGAGAGCCCCGTCTGACGTGGCAAAGTGCCGCGCATGACCGATGACGCACCTCAGCTCGGCCCTCGTGCCGACTTCTCAGTGTCCTGCATCGTTGATGCGCCCCGCGAGCGTGTGTTCGCCGCCTATACCGATCCGGCCGCGATCCCGTACTTCTGGGCGCCGGAGGGCGTCATCATCCCGCCGGAAAGCGTGGAGCTGGTGCCCGAGCCGGGCGGCGCGTTCAACATGGTGATGATGGTCAACGACGACTCCTATCCGATGACCGGCACCTTCAGCGACATCGTGGAGCCGGAGTTCGTGCAGTTTGTCGAGCCCGGCCTCGGCATCGTGTGCACCATCTCGTTCCACGACATGGCCGACGGCCGTACCGAGATCGTGGTGCTGCAGACCGACGTGCCCGAGGAGTACCGCGGCGAGATGGCCGAGATGGGCTGGGAGAGTTCGTTCAACCGCCTCAAGGGCTACCTGGCCTAGGTAGCCCGGAGGGTCAGGCCAGTCGGCGCACCGTTCCGTCGGCCAGCACGACCACGGCCGTGGCATCGCGGGCACGCAGCAGCGCTGCGGCGGCGGTCGGGCCAGACAGGATGACCGCCTTGGCCAGGGCGTCGGCCATCCATCCGGCGCGCGCCACCACGCTCACCGACGACACCTCGGCGTCAGTCGGTGCTCCGGTATCGGGGTCCAGCAGATGGTGCGCCACCGATCCATCGGCCCGTACCCAGCGCCGCTTTTTCACGCCGCTGGTGCACACGGCGCCCCGGGTGATGAGCACCTGAGCCACCGAGGGGGCATCGCCATCACGGGGATCATCAATGCCGATACGCCAGCCGCCATCCGGCGATGCCCCACGGCACCGAAGGTCACCCCCCAGATTCACCAGTGCCCCCGTGACACCGCGACGGATGAGACCCGCGGTGACGATGTCGGCGGCAAGCCCCTTGCCGATGCCGCCCGGATCGAGTGCGCGGCCAGCCGGCACGGTGATGAGGCCCGACCTCTCATCAAACCGAAGATGTGCGCCCCGAGGCCGCACCGCGGGGGTGATGGCCACCGTCGCCGTGGGTCCGGTGGGCGCAGGCAGCGCACCGTGATCACGGTCATACCCCATCGCGACGATGTCACGGCCCATGAGCGGGTCGAACCGGCCGCCGGTCAGATGCTCTGCGCGCAGCATGCGACGCGCCAGCATGCGGGTCTCAGGGCCAGCTGGCATCGCGCGCCCCGCGTGGGCGTTCAGCCCCGAGAGCTCGCTCGCGTCGTCAAAGCGTGTCCAGAGGCGTTCGAGGCGGCGAACCTCCGCCTCGGCCGCGGCCAGGTCGTCGTCCCCGCCCCCGAGGACGACGACCTGACAATCCGTGCCCATGGCACGGAAGCGGACGTCAGCTCTGGTTACTGCTGCTGTCCTCGACGTCCTGGCAGTCGTTCACCGACTGATTGCTCGGGCCGACACAGACCTCCCAGTAGGTGGGGCCACTCTTCTGGCCACCGGCCTCAACGTCAATCCACTCAGAGTTGTTGTCGGCACTGATGCCGGCCTCCGAGCCGCCGTAGGCGCCCCAACCGCCGCCGCCACCACCCGTGCTCTTCACGGTGAAGCCGCTCGACTTCAGCTCCGTCTGGTAGCCGTTGACGATCTGCTGCGGGGTCTGGCCGCTGATCGAGTAGTGGTAATAGGTGGCGCCATTCTTCTGGCGCGATGCCAGCTGCTTGGCACCTGAAGGCGCGGCAGGCAGGGCCGACGCGGCGGCGGGTGTGGCGGCCGCAGTGGTGGCAGCGGGGGCCGGCGCGGTTGTCTCCGTCACCACCTCGGTGGTGGTGGCCGAGGCGGCCGGGGTGCTATCGCCACAGCCAGCCGCAACGAGCGGGATTCCGGCGGCGAGGGCGGCGGCGAGGGCGATGCGGCCCGTTGTGATCTTCATGAGGACGGTCCTTTCCCGGCGCGAGCCGAATCTTCGATGAAGGAAATAATGGCAGGTAGGCCCGGGTCAGGACCCCTGCAGCACCAGCACGGCCTTCTGCACCTCGTGGCGCACGAAGTCGGCGAGCGCGTTCACGGCCGACCCACCCGACAGGTGCACGCCATCTGCGGCGAACCCACCCATCCCCGCACTGGCGGCATTCCAGTCGGCGATCTGCACAAACGGGTGGCGCCTCGCGGCTGCCCGGATCATCGCGTTAATCGAACCCATGCCCCGTTCCGACTCACGCAGCGTCACCCACACAATGCGTTTCACCCCGCGCGCACGCAGAGCGGAGATGGTCGGCTCAATGCCGTACACCTGCGCCCAATCGTTGTAACCCACGTCGATTACCGCGATGTCACCCACCGACCCGGCCTGTGACCGCACCGATGTGAGGACGCTCGGCGGGTTGGGCGGGCACGGCAGGTACGTGAGGCGCCGGCACACCTTCAGGTCGAAGACCGCCGAGGCGTCGCCTGCCGCGCGGGCGGTGCCACCGGACACCTCCTGCAGGCCCGCGCCCACGGAGTCGCTGTACAT
>Ga0194059_1000209_pt1 | contig 28787 bp, 33 predicted proteins | sample SepL6211m_MetaG_FD_163426 | JGI IMG/M metagenome (GOLD analysis project Ga0194059, IMG submission 163426) | Anoxic zone freshwater microbial communities from boreal shield lake in IISD Experimental Lakes Area, Ontario, Canada - Sep2016-L626-11m | ecosystem: Environmental > Aquatic > Freshwater >...
ACTTAGGAGCTTGAATTAAATTAATATGGCAATTATTAAAAAAATCTCAACAATCGTAAAGGGTGCTATACGCGGCAGAGCCGTAGCTTCAAAGGCGGTTAGTACCAAAAAACCTAATCCAAAAGTGAAGATTGTAGCTAAGGGGAAAGCGGTTAAAAAAGAGGAAGCAAAAAAAATAACTAAAAAAATTCCAAAAGAAAAAAAGATAAATAAACCGGTTGAGCGGGAGCTTAAAAAGGTTGAAAAATCTAAACCTGTTGCAAAGAAAGTTGAAATTAAGGCGGAGGTGATAAAGGATGAGCCACCAAAAGAATATGTAATTGCGCTTGCTCCTGCCGAGGAACTAGTTAGGATTTTGATTGGCAAGGGTAGATCACGAGGTTTTGTTACTGAAACAGAAATTTTGTATTTATTTCCAGAGGTTGAGGATTATCTTTATGATTATGAGGTCTTCCTAGAGGACTTGCAAAAGAATGGTGTACAAATTATTGAGGACACTGGCTCGGTTTTGGACTTTGATTTAGATGTTAAGAAAAAACAACGAATTGAGGAGTTAATTGGTACGGCCAAGGATAAGAAAAAATTTGATATTTCAGAGTTATCATCTGATTCAATTCAGATGTATTTGAAAGAAATTGGCAAGGTGCCACTCTTGACTAATAGCGAAGAGATTGAGCTCGCAAAAAGAAAAGAAAAAGGCGATAAAGAGGCTGAACGTCGGCTTATCGAAGCCAACCTGCGTTTAGTTGTGTCGATCGCTAAAAAATTCTCAGGTGCTAAAGGTTTGTCCTTGCTTGATTTGATTCAAGAGGGCAATATCGGCTTGTTTAGAGCGGTTGAGAAATTTGAATATCGTAAGGGTTATAAATTTTCAACCTATGCGACTTGGTGGATTCGCCAAGCAATTACTCGAGCGCTTGCAGATCAATCACGAACAATTCGTATTCCAGTGCACATGGTTGAGACTATTAATAAATTTCAACAAATACAGCGACAGTTGATTCAAGATTTGGGACGCGAACCGATGCCCGAAGAGATTGCGGCAGAAATGGGTGAAGATATAGATAAGGTCAGGCATGTTATTAAAATTTCTCAAGACACAATTTCTCTTGAAACTTCAATTGGTGAAGATGATGAGGATTCGACGCTTGAAGACTTTATCGAGGATGTTAAGAATGTCACTCCTGATAGGTCAGCTGCACTGCAACTTTTAAAAGATTATGTTAAAGAAATTATTTCCTCACTTAGTCCTCGCGAGCAAAAAATCTTAGAGATGCGTTTTGGTTTGACTGATGGCGTAGCTCATACGCTCGAAGAAGTTGGCAAGGAGTTTGATGTTACTCGTGAGCGTATTCGTCAAATCGAGGCCAAGGCTCTTGAGAGAATTCAAAAACATGAAAGCATAAAAAAATTAAGAGACTATTAATACTAAATTAAGAGCCTAGTCTAGGTTCTTTTTTTATTTGCTAAAATGGACTACATTGCTTTAACTCAAAGCTATATAAATGGCCACGATATCTGGCTTTATCCTTTGCTTTTTTTGATCGCCTGGATTGAGGGACCGATGATTATGCTTTTTTCTGGCTTCATGGTTAGTTTGGGCGTTTTTGATTGGCGCATAGTTTATCCGGTGCTTTTGTTTGGCGATTTATTCGGTGACTTTGTTTTGTATTTTATTGGTTATTTTGGCGCCAGAAAAACCATTAAGGGTGTGGCTAATTTTTTTAAAGTCGATTTTGGGCTAGTGCCAAAAATTGAAAAGAAATTTTTAAATAACCCTCGGCGGGTGATTTTTATTTCGAAAATAACTATGGGCTTTGGCTTTGCTATTGCCACCTTATTAACGGCTGGTATGATTAGAATTAAACTGAAAGAATTTGCCCTCTTTAATTTTTTAGGTGGTTTACTTTTTACGGCAACCCTGATGATAATCGGATTTTTTGTGGGGCAGGCCTATGAGACTTTTGGACGAAGACTGGAGTTGTTGTCAACTTTTGCAATAGTTATTATAATTTTGGTATTAATGACTGGTATTATAAATTTGCTCCGGTTAAAATTTTTTTCCAAAAAATAACATATGATATCTATTGTTATTCCTACTTTAAATGAGGCGCAAGTTTTGGCAGATACGATAAAAAATATTAGAACGATAATTAGTTCTGAAATCGAGATAATTGTAACTGATGGCAATAGTAGCGATGAAACGATAAAAATCGCTAAAAAACTTGCTGATAAGCTGGTAATTCATAATAGCCTTGAGCGACAAACTATTGCTCATGCGCGTAATGCCGGGGCAGCTCTAGCTACAGGTGATTATTTGCTATTTTTGGATGCGGATGTTGTCGTGCCCAATGCTAGCGAGTTTATGAGAAAAATCCTAGCAGAGTTTCAGCAAAATCTTAAACTTGTGGCAGTTACCGTTAAACTTGAGGTATTACCAAGCTTGAGTACATGGTCGGATATATTATTTTCAAAAATTGCCATAAATTGGCCTCATCTTGTAAATAATAATATTTTAAAGATAGGTAGTGCCTCTGGTGAGTTTCAATTCATTCGTCGGTCAGTTTTTAATGAGATTGGTGGTTTCAATGAGAAATTAGTGAGCTGTGAAGATTTGAACATGTTTGAGCGTTTAGCTAGAGTGGGGGAAACAAAAATGCTTTATAGCCTGGTGGTATATCACACTGGCAGACGCTTTCATAAAATCGGGTGGTCAAGAGTTCTAATGACCTGGATAGTAAATATTATTTATTATAAATTGTTTGGCTTTACTAAAAGTAAAGAATGGACGGTAGTCAGATAAAAATTATGTCTAAAAAATTAAGTATCGTTATTCCGGCTTATAATGAAGAGCTGTATCTTGGTGAGTGTATTGAGGCTGTATTGTCATGCATTACTGATAACAACATGAACGACATCGAAGTAATTGTTGTAAATAATGCCAGCACTGATGCCACTGAAAAAATTGCAAAATCGTACCTCGAAGTCATTTTGGTGAATGAATTAAAAAAAGGTTTGACTAATGCTCGTCAGGCTGGGTATTTAGCCTCGACTGGCGAATTGATTGCTAATATTGATGCCGACACTTTGATGGCGCAGGGCTGGATTGAGAAGGTTTTGGCTGAGTTTGAAAACAATAAGAAATTAGTTGCCTTGAGCGGACCATATATTTATTATGACAAATCAGCAATTTTTAATACGGGTGTCTGGCTTTATTATTTAGTCGGTTATTATATTCATTTGGTAAACCAATATGTTTTTCGCATTGGTGCGATGCTCCAAGGTGGTAATTTTGTTTTGAGAAGGTCTGCTTTGGAGAAAATTGGTGGCTATAATTTGGCGGTACAATTTTATGGAGAAGATACTGATATTGCTAGTCGCATCTTTAAAATTGGTGATGTGAAATTTTTATTTACTTTGCCAATGCGTACCTCTGGACGTCGACTTAGTCAAGAAGGGGTAGTCAAAACGGCTTATAAGTATATTATAAATTTTTTATCGATTATTTTGCTCCATAAGCCTGCGAAAGCTACTAAATATTCATTTGTGGGAAATAAAATTGATGAAAAAAAATAATAAATGCGCCCTCGGGGCGCATTTATTATAGGAGTTGCTTGATATTGGCGAGAACTTGCTCTCTTTGTTCGGGTGGCAGTTCTTTATCTAAGTAGGGATAGAATACAGTATTTTCAACTACCTGATGTTTGTACATTAGTTTTATGAATTCACCTAGGTGATCATCAAGATCGTTCCTTAAGTCATCCTCTATGAGTTCGACCAATCTTTTCATTTCGGCATGCTCCTTTAGAAGGCCTCTGATAGTTTGCATGATTTTAGAATTGGTAAAAGCAGTGAAGCCAAAAACGCTGCCTTCTTCAACCAAGAAATGCGCCAGAATATTTTCTTTGAATTTTTTAAATTGCTTTATTCTGGTACTTTTTGGCATATTGACTCCATTCACAATCTTGTTGATTGATAAGTCCAAGACTGCATGATTTTTGATCATTTGGATGGTTATTTTATCGTCACGGATATACATATTATTATTTAAATATTATTTTTTTATTATATCACAATTAGAGATTTTATTCATTATAAAATTGCTCAAATTATCTAATTTGAAAAATTGACAATAGAGCGTATTAGTTGTAGTCTAGGCATAGTTCTTTTAAAATTTATCTGGTCAAAAGGGGAGGGTGGCGATGAAAAAGCGTCTTATAATTCGGAGGATATTTTGTGCATTGGCCGCGTCCTGGAGTATTATTATTGTTATTTTATCAGTGGCAAACAAATATCACTTAAGGCAGATTATTGAGCAATCAGGCATTAATGAGGCCAGATCCATTGTAAATAGGGATATGATTTTTAGGTCTTGGGGTATGAAGCATGGTCATTTTATGACAAGCGATAATAGATGTTTGACTGAATTGAGTGGTTATAAGATCAAATCAGATGATGAACAATTCCATGAATATTTGGGCTTAAAAAATTATAATCCACATGAAATTCATGGCAGTGACGGTAATTTGATAAAAAATCTTGATATTGAAGCAAGGCTAATATCTGCCAAGTCGATTGATGTAAAAAATCTTCCAGATGATTGGGAGAAGGTAGCGTTAGAGACTCTTAATGTGGTTAAAAACGAGGCCTCATTAATAAATGGTGAAAATCTAAGATATTTACGAGCACTAAGAATTGATAAGTCTTGCTTGTCATGTCATGGAAAGCAAGGCTATCGGGTAGGTGATATTGGCGGAGCAATAAGTGTTAAGATGCAAATATCAAGTTGGACTAAGCTTTATCGTGAATATTTGAGGAGTGACATAGTTCAACATGTATTCATTTGGCTTGTTGGATTAATCGGCTTATTTTTTACTTATAGTTATATAAGTAAACAAGAAAAAATTGCTGAAAAAAATTTACTTGAACTGACAGAGAGTGAAGAAAGGTTTCGGACATTGTTTGACAATGCCCCATATGGAATAGCCACGTTGGATCGTGAAGGGAAATTTTTGACTATTAATGATGAGTATTTATTGATCGTTGGCCGCTCACGCGCTGAGGTTTTGAGCATGCATTATAATGAAATAACCTATGGTAGTGATGATGGTATTTCAGAGTTTTTTTTGAAAAAACTTGACAGTGGTGATCAACGTTGTATTTATGAAAAACGCTACGTTCATGTTAACGGTGAAGTTATTTGGGTCAGAGTTTCTGCAAGTGCGCTAAGAGACAAAGCTGGTCAAATTATTCATTTCATTGTAGTCGTTGAAAATATTCAAAATCACAAAACTCTTGAAGAGGCATTGCGTCGTAAAGAGCAGATGTTACTTGAAGCTCAACAGGTGGCAAGGTTAGGTTACTGGGAATATTGCCCTATGAGCAATGATTTTACTTGTTCTGTTGAATTGCGTAATATACTTGAATGCGAACATTTGCACGACAAATGTAATTTGAATCAAATAATGTTGCATGTTCACCCTGATGATCGTCATGAATTTGAGTTAAACTATCAAACAATTCTCTTAAATCACGAAATGTATGAATGTGATTTGCGCTTGGTAATGACTGATGGTCGTATCAAGCACATACATCAACGTTCATTGGCTTATGTTAATGATGCAGGTCAAGTTTATAAAGTTTTATTTACTTTTATAGATGTTACTGCTATTAAAAGGTCAGAGGAGGCAATGATTAGAGCACAAAAAATTGAATCCATCGGCACTTTAGCAGGTGGAATTGCTCATGATTTTAATAATTTCTTGACTGTAATTTTGGGCAATGCAGAGCTATTGGATATCATGGCAGAAAATAAAGACAAAGTTTTGAAATGTGCAGAAAGAATTAAATTGGCCACAAGCTCTGCAGCTAAGTTATCATTGCAGTTACTGACTTTTGCTAAGGGTGGTGATCCTGCGAAAAAACTGATTAATTTAAACAAATTAGTGTCAGATACGATAGACATGGTTGCCGGTGGTCTTTCAATTAAGATAGACACAAAATTGTACGCCGGTGATACGATGATCAATTTAGATGAAGGTCAGTTGGCACAGGTTTTATCAAATCTTGTAATAAACGCTTCACAGGCCATGCCTAGTGGAGGTGAAATTAAAATTTGTGTTAATAAAAAAACCTTCATTCAAAATAATGACTTCTCTATCAAGAGGGGCGATTATTTTGAAATAAAAGTTATTGACACCGGTATTGGCATGACCAAAGATGAGCTGGATAGGATTTTTGATCCGTATTTTACGACCAAGAAAACTGGTCACGGCATTGGCCTATTTGTAGTTTATTCTATTGTGACAAAACATTGTGGTTATATATTTGTTGATTCGATAAAAAACAGCGGTACAACCTTTACTATTTATTTACCGGTTGATTGTGCTGCTGTAAATATTAATACGGACTTAATATGTAATTTGCCTTTGCAGAAAAGAAAGCTGAATATCATGGTTATGGATGACGATTTGGCAGTTGGACAAACGATTTGTTTGCTGCTTGAGTCGCTTGGCTGTAAAACCCAGTTAACACCTGATGGCAACAAGATGCTTGAAAGTGTCAGTCATTCCATAAAAAAAAATGAATCATTTGATTTATTTTTTATGGACCTGACTGTGCCTGGCGGTATGGGCGGGGCAGAGGCGATAAAGCTTTTGCTAAAACTGGATCCAACAGCTAGGGCTGTCGTTTACTCTGGTTATAGTAATGATCAGGTAATGTCGTCATATAGCGACTATGGGTTTTGGGGACGTTTAGCCAAGCCTATTAGTATAGACAAATTAAATGAACTTTTAAAAAGAGCTTGTTAAAATTAATGCCTCGTAATGAAATTACGAGGCTTTTTTGTTTTAAAAATGGCTATTATTAGTAATTAAATATCTATATTATTGACATTTTAATAAAAATATGCTATAGTAGTATATTGAACTTTTACAATTCAATCACAAACAATATTCGGTTTATCTTTTCCGACCTCACCCATATATTAATGGGTACAAAACACAAGGAGTTTAAAATGAAAAGTTTGACAACGATGGCAACTTTTATCACGGTTTTGTTGGTTACAAATTTTGCCTTCGCTTTGCAGCCACCAAAATCACTTGGAGTTTTTTCGGCCAATTCTGCTACTGAACAAATTTACATGGATAATTTCAAATTAGACAGCAACTGGTATGTTACGGGTACGATCAATTTGAAAACAAATAAAAATTTGGCTGGACTGCAGCTGGCAATCGTAACTGAGAATCAAAAGATTCATGTACTCGAGCTTTTTGCCTCAACTAAGACAAATTCGTTAAAGGGTTTAACGGCTTCAAACGTCAGTGCCAACGCTATAGCACAAAGCTTGTCAGACAAAAACCCCAGAAAGAATTATTTGAAAGACAGGGTAGTAAATAACTACAACATCGCCTCGGTCGCTATGATCGATTTGGTTGAAAAAACCGGCATAATAAGTGTTTGTGATATTAAATTCTATATCGAGCCAGGCTCAAGTAAATTCTATATCTTCGTTTTAGATGATATAAATTATAAAGGCGAAAAACTCGGCATAGAAACCAGGATGATGGAGATGTCAATCTCTCGATAATATTCCGCCTCGCTGCTAAAACAGCGAGGCCTTTATTTTCTGAAATTTTAAAGATCATAATGAATTGTAAATATACCTAAATGAATTATTAACAAAAACACTGGCGATTGCTGCCAGTGTTTTTGGTTACTTCGTTTAGATGTATTGATGACTGTAATCTGAGTGGACATGCAAAATAAATTACTAATACTTAATTATAAAGATTGAGTGATATCAGTGAGTTTATTTCTCAAGTCTTTTTCTTAGTTCATTTATTACGGCCCTTTGCCAATATTTCATAGAAAACCAGCCAATCAATGGCCTTGCCACTATTCGGAGCCAGCGCTTATGTATAATAAGATGATAATTATAATCAATTTGGGTTCCGTCTGGATGTGCCGAGAGTAGAAATTCTTCATGGCCAGATGTGCCAAATTTTGGGCTGTCGTTATCAGAAATGAACCCCTTTTCAGGGATTATTTGATAATTTAATTTTACTGGAAACTTTTTGCCAAATGACTTGACGATTGCATTAAGCTCTAAGTTATTCCCCTTGCGGTTTATGATTTTTATAGATTCCGCAACTTTTGGAAAATATTCTGGCCATTTTTCAAAGTCAGTCATAACATTAAACACCTTAGATAAAGGTGCCTTGATTATCCACTTAGCCTTGAGGGAGATGGTTTTGTTCATCTGACAAGTATATCAAAAATTTTTACCGCCGACAATTTTATTGATTTGCATTTTTTCATGATTCAAAGTGCAGGAGTTGACATGCTCCTGATAGTTGTATATACTAAAAAATTCTTTGATAATTAAATACATCAACCCAAAGGAGGCTATTTAATGGCCACGGATATTTTTCAAGCAACGATTAAAGCTATTCAGATTAATCACAGCAAGCATTTTAGCGGTTTTGATAAGAGTTGTAATCGTTTGGCCAGAATCGCTGTGTGGGCCATTACTGATGATGAGAGGCGAGTTTGGTTATTTACCATTGAAGGTGGACTGGACTCGACTGACATTGAGATTAAAACAGCGATGTTTCAAGAGTTTTTTAAGAATCTTATAAATCATCAAATCAGTTTTGAAGAAAAAGATGGTACATTTTTTGCAAAAAGAGAATCACTACCTAGTGGTACTGTTTTTAATTACAAAGCAATCAAGCTTCAAATGAGTGATTGGATCAAATTAAATTTTGGTGAATATCTCTTAAAAAAAAACCAGGAAAAAGCATCCAGGGCGAAGATTACCAGGCAGCACAAGCTGGCTATGAATGAATGGCATCTCAAGAAGCGTCTTGAACTCGCTATCTGGTTAACTTTTACAAGGGGAATTAACCCTAAACACAATAACGAACAATGGCAAACTAGAGACAAAGGCAAACTTTATATTTTGGAACGTTGCAATGCATACAGTGTTAGTGAAAAAAAAGTGCCAGTTGAAATAGTCAAAGAGTTACTGGCTGGAAAAATTTTTTTAGTCAAACGAATCAAGTAACGCATAAGCGTGAGAGTAGAACTCTCACGCTTTTTTATACCAGAAAGCATGGTTGATTCATCTAAATCATCTATTTTGAAAAATTATAATACAATGTAGCGAAAGCATAAGGAATAATGTAATAAATCAGTCTAAATAAGATTGAAGCCAAAATTGCAATATGCAAATCATAGCCACCCAATACCAATATGCCTGTTAATGACAAATCCTGAGTGCCTAAACCGCCAGGTAAAACTGAGATATAACCAATGGCAACTGAAACCACAAAAGCACAAAACAAAAATAAAACCGAAACATGGACACCAAGTGCTAAAAAGGCTAAAAATAAGGCTGCTGTGCAAAAAACCCAGTCTGCAGCAACTGAAAAAAGCAACAAAACAATACTCGCAATATTTCCCATACTTAAGCTATCTGATAACAACTCATCGATTTCCAAAAAATGATTTTGCCAGTTTTTCTTGAATAGTTTGAAAAATAACACAGAAAGTTTGCTAAAAAAATATCTCCTGAACCTTGAAATGAAAAAAACAGAACTGAAAAATACTACCATAATCAGGGAGATGACAATTCCAGCTAAAATCAATCGCCTTACTATGGATGGAAAAACTATTTGAGAATTATAAAAATACAACAAACATATAGGTAGTACCACCACCATAAACAACTGAAAAATGTATGAATAAAACAATGAAGCACCTATAATTTGTTTGGTTCTAGTTTTTCGGGATTCTAAAAGTTTGATTCTGATGCCATAGCCGACTGCTCCACCAGACATAATCAAATTGTTCATGGCCACGCCTAGCCAACCAGCCTTAAATCGACGCCTAAAATCACTATCAACTTGAAAAATGTTTGCCGCAATCACAAAACCTAGAGCTGCCAAGGTAACTGATATTAATGAGGAAATTAGTGCTAAAAACAAATAAGAATAGTTGGCTTGCGTTAATACTAATTTTAATTTATTAAAATCGAAAATTAAAATTACTATCAAGATAAGTAACAATCCGACTCCGAAAAATTTACTCAATATTGCAAATATTTTTTTCATTTATATTTTTGTTACCCTGGTTAAAGAATATCCAATTCGTGCTAGTGTTATAGGTGAGCCATTATACGCCAGGTAGCGATCTTGCCAGTCAGGATCAAACTTATTCTTGTAGTCACGAAGTCCTTTGAAAGAGAAAAACCTGCGCGAAGTCTTAAAGATTATATTCATCGACTTTTCCTCAATACTCATATTCGGCCGCTCATCAAATCCAGATAGCGGAGCTAGTCCGAGACTGAATTTTTTATAACCCATTTCAAGATAATATTCAAACAATTTAGTAAACAAATAATCCATCGCACTGTTTGGTGATGATTGTGCATAGCGCATCATATCAATAGTGGCCAAGCCTGGTTCATGGGTAATCATTTCATTTGCAAAGGCAATTATCTTGGAAGTCTTATTGTCTTTTAAATAAAACAGTTTTTCAGTTTTAATTTTATGCTCATCAAAAAATCCAACAGTAAATGTACGCTCCTTTCGTCCACTTTTCAGCCATTCGTTAGATACTTCTTGCAACTGATCAACTAAATTAATATCTAACTCTGGTTCTGCCACGACAAACTCAATATCCATTTCCTTGAATTTATTTAATACCCGTCTAAATGATTTTGATTTGCAAGACTGGTTATTAAATTTCTCTAAATCTACCACTGCTTCCTCTCCAATCTTCAAAAATTTAAATCTGTTCTTTTGAAATATTTCTCTATTGGTCTTAGTGAGATTGTAATGAACAATGTTCCAACCAGATTGCAAACAATATTCATGAAAACTGGTTATTAGCTCGCTAAACTCGGTTGAACTGCCCAATGGTTCACCTAGACAAACGGCCACATCAGCTGCGACTTTGTAAGTAATTACACTTTTAGAGGTATTTGAAAAGTAGTACGATTTATCTTCTGGCCACAAAACTAATTCACCGTTAGAGCCACCGCCATTTTCAACTAATATCTTTTTAACCAAAACACGTTCATGGGGCAGGGTTACTAAGCGGTATCTCAATGGACGATAAAGACTATATACAATCAAGCCAAATGAAAAAAGCCCTATTGCCTTGAGTGAATCAATAAACCAAATTGCCTCACTCGTCTGAGCTATTAGGTCGTAATTACCAATAAAAGTAATCTCGCTAATTGCGCGCCTAAAAGATTCTACCCAACCAAAATCAATACCGAAATCTTCACGCTCTAGTAGCCAAAAGCCAACTGTTCCATAGGTAGTTGCAAAAATAAACATTAAAAGAGCAATTATTGATCCTCTTTTTATGTCATGCATCTCGCTACGGACTACAAATTTTTTCTTAAAAATAAAAAGTATAATCAAATTAATTACTGCTAGTGCGGTTACTGATCGATGATTATGATGAAATAAACTTAACGTAAACATGATCACTAAAATTATAATGGTTGTCCACCACGAAACTAAACTTCGACGATAAAGATTTATCGATTGGTATACTAAAAATAGGCCCAGCAATAAAAGTGTGGTTGTGCGCCAATGATAAAAATACTCTGGAAAAATAAACTGGAAAAACATGTTAGTCGTTTTGTACTTAACAAACCAAACATGGGAAACTGCCAATAGACCGGATAAAAACACTATAGTGGCAACAAATCTAACTGAATATTTATCCAATCTATCACTCTTCATATTATTTTTTTAGTGACTTAAACTGTCTGCCTAGCCATGATAAGCCATCTGGCAAATGTTCACTCCAAAATTTCCAATTATGAACACCATTAGCTAGGGTTAAAGTGACATCAAAACCTTTTTTCGCTAAGGCGGTTTCCAAGGCACGATTCTCAGCTATTACGCTGTTATCATTTCTACCTACAATTAAAATTAATTTGGTGCTGGTGGTTGTCAGACTCGGAATATAATCAAGCGGTGTATTATTATGAATCGTTTGTTGCGAGCCTTGAATCAGGCGGCCACTTAACACGTTTTGGTCTATGATGCCATAACCAGAAAGAGCCACCACGTTACCAAAAATATCTTGATGACGTAATGCTAAATTAATTGCCCCAAAACCCCCGGAAGACAAACCGCCAATAGCCCTGAATTTTGCCTCTTTAATTGTTAAGAAGTTATTATCTACATAACCAACTACAGTTTTAATGATAAAATCTTCATCCAACTGGCTACCATCGGTTGAATTAATGTACTGTGTATCATTGGTTGCTCCACCATTGCCATCAGGAAAGACAACCACGGTTGGTGGTAAAATTTTAGCTAAAATAGCACCATCTAATGATTCTTTGGCCTTACCGGCGGTTAGCCAGTCTGTTTCCTGTCCAGGTGAGCCATGTAACATGTACAAACTTGGATAGATTCTGTTGCCTTTAGGATTGTAGCCCTTGGGTAAATAAACAATGACATTGCGCATAGACCCGTCGTTCATGGCTAATTGTGTTTTTCGTAGCTCAGATGACTTGAGAACGGTTGACATGTCTTGCCCAACTGCTTCGATTGTTTGCTCGATATTTTTCGCGAAAGGATTGTAATTTGGAAAAAAACGAAAAGTATTAATGAACTTATTTGGACTCAAAAAGAATAAAAAAGCCACAGCACAAGCTATTATGCCAAATATCTCAAAAAATAATTTTAGAAACTTGAATTTATGAGGGATCATACAATTAAATATTCAATTAAATTTTCAGTGTTTATTATATCATTAAAATAAAAAAGGTTCACATTAGCCATAGATGCAAAAAATAAAGCCAATTTAAGCGTTATTTTTATTTGCTCCACCAGTTGCAGCTCATTAGAACCACTTTAGGGGAGTTTAAAGGGTTATTATACTTTGGATTATTTGAGGCAAAATAGTCACTAGCGTCACTCACTATATTGCTTTTTATCAATAATATCATGCTCGACTCCTATAATTTTGGAAAGATATTTTAATGTAACTTTTTCATACAAAATATAATAGCCGAAATAACCCATTGCTATTCCACCCAAGAAACCTGCAAAGGTATGAAATTTCAAGACAAACGTGCCAATGGCACCAAAGAATGCAAAAGGCAGAAATACCCAGAATAATGAATACCAATGCTTGTAAAGAAATATTCCCATTAAAACCAGTGGTGCGACATGTAGACTTGGAAAATCACCAAGCGGAGTGCTTTGCTTGTATAAATCTTGTAATGCCTGAAACATTCCTTCGTTTATGAATAAGTGCTGATTCGGTCCGAATGAAGTAATCATAACTCCCGAAGCAGTAGTTGGAAAAACTATATAAATAGCGTAAGTAACTAAATAAACAGATACAACGGAAACGTAGAATGAAATAACCTGCATTGCGCTTATCCTACGATTAAAGGCATATACTATTCCGGAAAATGGAACATAAATAAGACAAGTTAAGTATGGCCACATGATATAGATATTTACTGGTGTCCACGAATCAATAAACATTTTAAGAGACACAGCTTTCGTTAGCCTACCTCCCAATTCGCAAACAGGCTGATACTGTATCATTACAAAATACAGCAGGAAATAAAGCGGAATAAACAACAGCAGTTTGAGCCAGATGCTATGATTCAGTTTATTTGATATTGTCATATATCAAATTATACCAAAGAAGTTAAAATATAAGAATAAAAAAAGAGCCATCAGTTATTTGATGACCCCTCAATGCATAGCATTTTCGCTAGCGGATAATTTCCAAAAAATCAGTTACATTCATTCCATACATGCCCAGTGTCTTGGTTTTTTTGAACTTACCACCATGAAAGTCAGATCCGGCCGTGCAATGTAGTTTTATCTGTGCTCCTAAACCAGCTAAATCAATTTGCTGAATAAGAGAGTGTTTTGGGTGGTAGGCTTCAATGCCCCTAAGTCCAGATTGCTGAAGATCATTAAGTAGTGCTGTAAGGAAAAACCAAGCATTCTGACCAGGCTGATCCTCTTTGTAGGTAGCAGCTTTGAGAACTTTGCCAGGATGGGCCAAGACAGCAATGCCGCCGAGTTCTTCAGTAATGAGCTTAACCGCTTCAGTCGCCGTCAGTATTGAGTTGATATCAAGCGGAGTCCATGCCACGCCACCACGCTTAAAAAGCTTTTTAACTTCTTGAAAGTCTTGCTTTAAAGCGTGAGAGATGAAATCAATTGCATGCAACATTGAGACTACAGGGCCTTTATACTTATGCCAGTTAGCAATTTCATTTTCTGTGGTTTTGATAATTCTGCGTTCAGAAAGGATTTGTAAAGTGTCATTGAGTCTTTTACGTCTAGCCTCGATATTAGATCTGAGAATTGTTTCAATGCTTGAAAGCTGGTATTTGATGTTGTAGCCCAGAATATGGACTTCGCACCAGCCGTATGAGGCAGTAATCTCGATGCCGGGAAACGTTGTAATACCTGCTTTGTCTGCATAGTAGAGAAATTCGTTTGTGCCAGCGACCGTATCATGGTCTGTCAAGATGGCTAGTTTCACTCCGGTTTTTTTCAGTAAGCCGACAAGTTTTTTAGGACTGCGGCTACCATCGGAAAAATGGGAATGAATGTGCGCATCTACTGGCGTGGTCGAGCTAGAAGATCCTCGATTTTTCATTTTGTCTCCTTTTAATACGTTTTTTGGCTAGTTTTAGATGAACTTCTGTTATTGTCAATGAATGCATATTAATAGCAATAAATGCTATTTCAACCTAATTTTTACCATAAGTAGTCTAAGATTGTCAAAGGGCTTGTTTTTTAGTTTAATCTGTAGTATAAATTAGTCTTCCTATCTGTATGGATAGGCTGTTTCCAATAGGAAACGAGAGGTGCGTCTTCTGCCTCACTACAGAAGTCAAAAATCCACAGGAGGTGGCGTATGCCTACCAAAGAGCAAGCAGTACATTATCATCATGGCCCCGATCGTCTAGCTATTATGCTTTCACTGATGAGAGGTCAAAAGGGACAACGCAATACTGTTAATTTTGTCATTGAAAAGCCCACTGATATCTTTTCGATTGGCGAGCATCAAGCCGATGTCATTGCTGTAGAGCGCTACGCCCTGGTAAACAGTACTTGGATTATCACTGCCAACATTTTGAGTAGTGAAACCCCACTGGTTGCCAAGGGTCTTTGTAGTACTGAGTCGTGGGTTACTAGTGGCAAGTGGGAAGAGTACTATTCCTCCAGCAAAACACCAGACATAATTTTGCCAGAAAGCGGAGGCTTAGAAATTTATGGTGGTCCACCGAAAATTAACTTCTTTGCCTCGCTTTTTATGCACGACAATCAACCTGATCGGCACGCCTATTTTTCCCTCAAGGAAAATGAAAAGGCCAGAGACTGGGAGTGTATGATTAATCATATCGAGCGTGGTAATGTGCCGGCCGAATGGTTTTTTGAAGCTGTGGTCAAACCGACCTCCGTCAATCTAGATGAAGGCAGATATCAGAATGCTGTTGGGCATTATTGTACACAAACCAGAAAAGGTAAATTGTTCTTCGTTTGATTTACAAACTCTAAAACTGTCCTAGCTTAGTGACACAAGCCTCTTTAGAAATAAAGAGGCTTTTTATATTACAGTAGATAGGCTTTTGAAATTATTAAGATTAGTATAAAAATCGCACCCAAATTATTGGATGCTATTTTATTTATGCTTCACTAGTTGCAACTTATTTGAACCAGTCTAGTGGAGCTTAAAAGGTAGTATGCTTTAGATTATTTATTAGCTAAATAATTATTCAATAGTTCAATATCTTTAAAATCTTTTTCTCTCCCAAGAGCTTGTTTAAATTTTATCGTTTCACAAACATTTAGAAATGCAAAGCCATTTATAATTAAAGCTGTTCTAATAGCCTGATTTACAGTTGTTGGATAATCTTCCTAATTTAACTTTGGAATTATTTCTACTTCACTATCAAGTGAGGTTAAAAATTCTTTATCGTATTTAATATTGGTTTTAAAATTTGAATTTGCTTTTAATTCCGTAAATAGTTTATCAGTTACTGCTATATCTAAATCATTTGCCTCGCGCAGATTGAGCGCAGCTAGTATACCGCTACCAATAATAACATATTCATCGAGTGGAAAATTTATATCTTCAAGCTTTTTAAATATGTCCATATATTTTAATTTATTATTAATAATAACATTAAAATACAAAAGGCTCTAACTTCAATTCGTGGGTATGAAAAAATAACGCTAAATTTAGAGTTATTTATATTTGTTCCGGGGGGCCGCCTGCCTGCCGGTAGGCGGGGATTTACCCCTACGCGTTTGCTCCGGGGCATAAACTTCTCATCCGTCTCTCGAAAAAAAATAATACAAAAAGACACCACTCGTCGTGATGTCATTTTGTATTATGCTCCACCAACTGGAGCTATTTAGAACCGCTATTGGTGAATATAGACCTATTTATACGCTCAATTATTTGGCAGAAAAATGTTAGTCCATAAAGTGTCGCTCACTATATTTGATTTGTGAATAACACTTAACAGGATTACTGTTTATGTAGTTCGCCGCATTGCGTTAAAATATTCTTATTTTGAGACCATTGAATTTAAATCATCAACGATAGCCGGACAGCCCAAGTGTTGTTGTTCACAAATCGAGTCAAGACTGTAATGTTTATACCAGCGAAGATTATTTAATTGCAATTCGCTTTCTAGATCTTGTTTGGAAAGATTAAAACGATTCATGATGAAGCCTATTTGCATGGACGAGTCAATTTTTGTTGGCCATCTTTGGCTTCTGTCATGTTTGTCTTCTTCATCTCGGTCAAAAAAATGATGGACGATCAATAAAACAATCAATAGGGCTATGATTAACAGGGTTATAGTGATGCGAAAGTTTTTTTTAAATATATTCATATTTATCAATTATTTATATTAGCAGCCTCACTCGATTTATAATCTTCAAAAAATAAGTATCTGGCCAAATGATAAATGCTAAAGGAAATGAAGAAAGCAGAAAAAACATCGATTGAGTAATGCAGATGCCCAGCCAGAACAGCAATGCTAAAAATTATAGAAACTGACAATGAGATCACGCGTGCTTGTTTATTTTTCCAAAAGATTAAAGCTAGCATGAAGGGCAATCCTGCGTGACCGGAAAAAAAGAAATCTTTGCCCATGATCAGTTGCGACATTAAGTTATTTTGATCGATTGGGGTAATGTTCGGGGCTGGCCCTAGGTGAGTCAAGGTAATAAAGATGGAACGAATAATAATAAATAGGGCAACAGATTTTATAGCAAAGGGAGCTATTTGCGGCTTGCGTCCAAGAAACCACACGACATAAATTACTAAAAACATTGCGCCATAGTTAAGAATTTCATCAACCTTGTATACTTGAATATTATCTAAAATAATATCAGGCACATAGATGACGGCATGGAGATCGACATAATCACTGGCTAAATGGTTTAATCCCAGACTAAGACCAAACAAGGCCAGTGCCAAAAGCATCGAATTACGATAGACTTTGTTTTTCCAATGGTGATAGTGGTGATTAAAGATATTCTTCATATAAGTAGTATGTCATGTTGTTTTATTTTTTGCCATGATCTTTTTCCCAGGCTAGTAGCCATTTTTGTTGTTTGGAACTAATGCCACCATGGTAGAGCCTGGATTCGGCAATCGCTTCTACCATTGGCCAATTATCAATCATAAATCGGTACAAGGCAATCATGGTGCCGGTCCTACCATAGCCACCGCGACAATGAACATGAGCTGGTTGATTTTTTGGATTCTTAACGAAGTCTAAAAAAATATTAGCTTGTTTTTTAGTTGGCACACCGCCGTCTTTGATGGGCAGATATAAATAAGTAAATTTTAAGTCCTTGAAGCCCTTTATTTTTTGATTGTCACCAATTTCCTTGTACTCACCATCAGTGCGTAAATCAACAATGCTTTGCCAGTTATTATTTTTGAGCCAGTTAAATTCACCTATGGTTGGTTGGCCAGAGCGGGAAATTTTAGTCTGCTCAACAATTGCAAATGACCAGAACCCATAAGCCGCTGGCGTGTCCGTGGCAATGTTTGATCTAGGACCGATTAGCGTGTGTTTTTGCACCTTCGCGTTTAGGTAGTCGGTGGAAAATAAAAAACTCAACAAGCAGGCGGCAGTAAGTATAAAAAATCGAGTTTTATTGAACATTTTTATGTCCATTATTTATTAAGCTTACTTAGCATATTTGGCCATAAAACGTAAAAAACAAAAGATGATATGATGACAGATGAAAAAATGCTGCCAAAGACATCTGTCAAGTGATGCACGCCAGCTAAGACTCTAGACAGGCTTATTATTAACGAAAGTGTAAGTAAGCCAATACCAAGTTTGCGATTGAAATAAAAGACGGTCATAGCAATGGCGCTTGACAGAGCAGCATGATCTGATGGAAAGCCGTTATCTGGACCGTGAGGAATGAGTGGCGTAAAATTGCCGATCATAAAAGGTCGTTGGTCATTGTAAAATAGACTAATCAGCCAAAGCACAAGATAGGCTAAGGGCATGGTAATTAGACCAAATATGGCAATTTCTTTTCTTTTTAAATTGTCTAATTTCCAAAAATACCAAATAGCACAGGCCATTAAAATAAATATAAGGTATTTTGCGCCAAAAATTATTAAGTAATTGATAAGATTGTTTTGCATGGTTCTATTATAGTACCTGTGAATAAAAAAGTCATGTATTATTTAGTAATTGAAATTTATTGTAATTTAAGGTGTAATATAAGTATAAATTATAATGATTATTTAGATGGAAAATAAGGAAAATGAACGAGTTTTAAAACTACTCAACAAGGTACCAGAGATTACGCTCTGGTTTTGGTTTATAAAGATCATGTGTACGACAGTCGGAGAAACAGCGGCCGACTATCTGAATGTCAATTTGAACCTTGGATTAACCGGCACCTCAATTGTTACGGGCTTATTATTGGCAGTAGCTCTTTTTTTTCAATTCAGAGCCAAAAAATATATCCCGGCTACTTATTGGCTATCTGTAATGCTGGTTAGTGTTTTTGGCACTTTGGTCACTGACAATTTGACGGACAAGCTGGGCGTACCGCTGGAAACCAGCACCATTATATTTAGTATCCTCTTGGCCAGCACATTTCTAATTTGGTATTACTTTGAAAAAACCCTTTCCATTCATTCAATATTCACCTCACGCCGTGAAATTTTTTATTGGCTAGCGATTTTGTTCACTTTTGCCTTGGGCACAGCCGCTGGTGATTTGATGGCCGAAGGCTTGGGTCTTGGCTATGCGACTACTGGCTTTATTATAGCCGGATTGATTGCACTGTTTGCTATCGGTTGGAAGCTCAAACTCAACCACGTACTTTCGTTCTGGATGATTTATATTTTGACAAGACCATTGGGTGCTTCTATTGGCGATTATCTGTCGCAACCGACTAAGTACGGTGGACTAGGTCTCGGCGCTACGATAACCAGCTTTATATTTGTAGGTGGTATTTTGGTAATCGTGACTTATCTTTCTTTAACTAAGAAGGATGTAATTGATAAGGAGCCAAAGGTAGAAATCGAGGAAAAAATTGCCGAAGATCAAAGCAAGGGCGCTCTTTGGCAGACAGGTGTCGTGGTGGCATTTTTAGTTATAGCTGGTATGACAGGCTACCATTTTCGTCAAGCAGCTTTGCAAGCCGATACGGCAGTAGCGGATAATGTAGCTATTCAAGCAAGCAATCAAGTAGCGACTTCGAGTAAATCTCCTTCGGCAGTAAATGATAAGACTACAACGAAACCAATCAAGACGACATCACTACTCGGTGATTTATCCAGTTTCAAGGCTATAACTCAGGATACTTTGAATTTGGTAAATTCAGGTGATTTGTCTGGCGCCAAAACTCGAGTAGCCGATTTGGAACATGAATGGGACAATGGCGAAGCGAGGTTAAAGCCAAAAAGTCAAAGTGATTGGACAAAAGTTGATGACGCAATTGACAAGGCACTAAGGAGTCTACGTGCTGTTAATCCAAGTGCAGCTGAGTGCAAGGGTTTATTAACAGCATTATTGGCAGTCCTCAATTAAGATGTCTGGAAGAATTAAAATTTTGTTAGTCTTGGGAATAATTTTGGTTTTAGTTATTACAATATGGCAAATACTATTTTTGCGCAGAGCTCATAGCTCATTTGAGAATTATTATGTTTTTCGTGGTTGTGCACAGCTATTAGAAAAAACGGATAGCTATGGAATCTGTAAACTTAAAAGTGGTCAGATGATCAAAATTGTGAAATATGATAATCGCTGGTTTTTGGATGGAGATCTGCCTTGGGCCTGTATTCATAAAGTATGCTTTGGGCTATAATATACAATATCAATTAAATAATAAAAAATATGCCAAACAACATTGAATCAAACGACAAAAACACTAACTGCCAGCATGGCCATTGCTGTAAGCATCATCATCTAATTGCAGTTATTGTAATTGTCGCGGTTATCTTGGGGGCTTTTGCAGCTGGTGTGGCTGTTGGACACGAAGGACGCTGTGAGCGCGGTGAACGTTTCGGTGGCTGCAGTCGAGGTGGTTATGGCAACGAAGAAAGTGGATATGGCAAATGGCAAAAGGCTGGCAAGGATAATGAACAAAACGACAAAGCTGATAAAAATGAAGGTGAAGAAAATGCAAGCAGCACCATTCAGAGTGCTACAAGCTCGGCAGTGAAATAAGACAATCGAAATATACAAAAATCCTGGCAAGAATGTCAGGATTTTTGTATTAGTGGTTCGAACTCAAAGCAAGGGTACAAAAAAATAACCCTAATATTAGCGTTATTTTTCTTGGCTCCGGGGGCCGGATTCGAACCGGCGACCAATTGGTTAACAGCCAACTGCGCTACCGCTGCGCTACCCCGGAAAATATGAAATAAAATGTGCCAAACGGCACTTCTAAAATAATAAACTAAAGAGGTCAGGCTGTCAATAAATTAATTTGACTTAAAGTCAATAATATTATTTAATATGTAGAATGCAATATTTTTAGACTGTATTTTGTAGAGTTATAACGAAATAAACCAATTAGTAGCCATGAATGTTAATAACTAATCCTGAATGGATAGCCCTTGCATTTATTTTTTAAAAGGTGTAAGGTGAAAATACCCTAGTGGGGTATATTAGTAGCTTACTAAAATGGAGGTGGTCATATGAAACAGCCCAAACTAATGAACGAGAATGGCGAAGCATTAACTTTGTGGTTTCGTGAGCATGAAATGACCGAAATAAAACGCGGCATTATCAAGAGCTCAATTCGTTATGGTGATCGTACTGAAAATACTCATGACCAAAAGGGTGGTTACAAAGTCGGTTCAAAAATAAAATTGCTCATTTTAAATCAAGATGGTGAATTTGAGGATTTTTATCGTCAAGTAGAAATTAAGTCTGTTCAGACTAAGCTCATGCAGGAGTTAAGCGAGGATGATTTTGTTGGTAGTCCAAGCGACCAAAACAACAAAGATAGTCTTTGTTCAGCTTTTAGAACTTATTATGGTGAACTGACTTGCAAGAATGAGCTGATTTCTGTAATTAAATTCGATTATAATTAAAAACATTATGTCAGTTACAAATTCTACTTACACAACAGGAGAGAGCGAAATGACTATTTATCAAGCGTTAAAGCGATTAGCTAAAAACAACTTGCTTGAATTGAGTGATAATTTGTTTGCTAAAGGAAAGCTTTACAAACTGGAAAATCTTACAGAGGAGTTGATTAATAATAGTAAATTGTCATTTATCGTTGGTGAACATCCTTCAGAATATGCTTTGAGTCCGCAGATGTGGAATGCTGAGTTTCATTTAAGACATTCGCTTGATATTTTTTTACCATTTGACATTGCTGCCAATGATACGGATAAACTATATGCGTTGTTTGATCTTTTGGTGAAGTACGGTGGTAAGCATTTTCGCGTATTGACAGTGACCAATCCTCATAAAGTAGTGGCACTTGAGTATTTCAAAAAACTGCAAATCAGTCATCCTGATAAAATAGACATATCTCAAGATGCTCTTGAAATTGGGGCCACCAATCAGATACTAGTCGGTCCAGATAACGTGCTTCATGTCATTAACTCAGATGGTCGCGGCATGGCTAATGCTATTGAAAATTTACTCGTGTCGAATGCAAAGGGATTAGCTGGTAAAAAGGTCGGCATTATTGGTGCCGGAGGAGCAGCTCGCGGAATAATCTACGAAATATCTAAAAGAGTTTCTCAGGTACCTGGTGGTTGTGTTACAGTTTTCAATCGAACTCCGGAAAAAGTCATTGAACTGGTTAATGAGTTTACGGCATATTTTCCTGGCTTAAAGTTGGAGGCGAAAAAATTAGCCGATTTGCCAGAGCTATCATTAGTGCAAGACGTCATAGTGTCTTCGATTACGAGCGGTAACCCCTTAGCTGATTTTGCGGTCTATGGTGAATTGCCTGACAATACTTTGATTGTTGATGCAAATTATGGCTCTAACTCGATCTTGTTTGCTGACGCACAAAAGGCTGGTCGAAGTGACCTGCGAATATTTGATGGCTCCGGTATGGTAGTTGAGGGTTACATCATACCATCAAAAGAACTTGCGAAACTTTGGGGTTATGAGGTTTCAATGGAGATATATCAAACAATCGGCAAGCTATTTGATTATCAAGTGGCAGTCAAAAACTAGTAAAACATCTAGGCAGGTAAAACCCTGCCTTTTTTATTTGTTATTTTGTGTTAATCTGTAGTTATGAATGAAAATAGCGATCAGCAATTAGTTAAAAGTTATCTTGATGGTGAGGAGGAATCCTTGGTGGTCTTGCTGCGACGTTATTTTCAACCAATTTATGTTTTTGTTTATGGCATGGTTAAAAATGATGGCTTAGCAGAAGATCTGACTCAAGATATTTTTATAAAAACTTGGCAAAAATTATCGAAATATGACCCTGAGCAGTCATTTAAGGTTTGGCTGTATCGCTTAGCTAGAAATTTAGTTGTGGATTATTGGCGCAAAAATCGTGAAGATATTTTTAGTTCGTTCGAGACTGAAAGTGGTCTGAAATTTGAGGATATATTAATCGATAATGAGCAGACACTGCTTGAGCAATATATAAACAAGGAAGAAATTGATAATTTAAGGGTTGTTTTGGACAACATGTCAGTAAATGATCGACAAGTTCTTGATTTGTATTACAAGAATGATTTAAATTTTCGAGAAATAGCGGAAGTTTTGGAAGAATCAATTGATACCATTAAAAGCCGTCAACGGCGAGCCTTAATAAAACTTAAAAAATTAATCGAACTTTAAAATGCACCATTTTGGTGTTTTTTTACGTATTAATATTATGACAGATCAAAATGGCAAAATTACGTTAGGTGAATATCTTGCAGGTCAAGCTGCGCCTGGTTTGAATATTGCCTTATTAAGGCAAACATTAAACAGGATCGAGGCAAAAAAAAGGCGTTTACTGTACTTATCAAGTTTTATGAGGTTGATGGGCTTGTTTTTGCCTATAGTGGCAGCGATTTTGACCTGGTCATCCATAGTGACTGAAATATCACAAACTCCCATTTGGGCGTTAGTAAGTCTTTTTTTCTCAAATCCCCAAGTTATTATAGCTAATTGGCAAGATTATGTCTGGTATATTGTCGAGGTGTTGCCGATATTTTCACTGACTTTATTTTTAGCCTTGGTGTGGAGTTTTTTGTTGCTTTTAAAGAGTGCAGGGCAAATCATTAATATTAATAATTTTAAAATAAAAATATGAACCTAGATTTTGTTAAATCAAAAAAATTTAAAACAGTAATCATCGTCTTTGGCGGTATATTGCTTGGATCTTTAGTTTTTAGTGCAGGCGTTTCAGTTGGATTTCACAAGGCTAGATTTGCAGGTCAATGGAATGGTAATTATGAACGTAATTTTGGGCGCCGGGATGATGCCAGGGGTAATTGTAATTTTGATCGAAGGAGTAGACAGCCGTTTAATAACAACAAAGAAGGTGGGTTTGGTGAGAATTTTTTACCCCCGATGCCAGGTAGGCCCAATGAAATGATGAATTCACATGGCGTATCTGGGCAGATTTTTAGCCTAGCAACCACGAGTTTTGTGGTAAAAGACTTGGATGGCTTAGAAAAGGTGGTTAATTTCAGTTCATCTACACCTGTTATGAGTGGCTTTGTCAGTACAAGCACGACGGCTCTGAAGAACGACGCTTTAGTAATGGTTATTGGTAGCCCAAATAATAACGGGCAAATTGATAGTAAGCTAATTCGTATTTTTGAAAAATAAACATGAAAGAAAAAATAAATTTATTTATCAAAAAGCACAAAAAGAAAATAGCATTAGTCCTGTTACTGGCTTTTGGCTATTATTATTGGCAGGGCACCAAAACTAGCGTTGCGGTAGTTACTAAGTACGCTTTCGGTAATGTTGAAAAAGGGGCCGTTATTACTTCGGTATCAGGAACTGGCCAAGTTTCGCCTTCAAATCAAGTTGAGGTAAAACCAAAGGTCGCGGCCGATATTCTGGCGATCAAGGTTAAGGCTGGTCAAAAAGTTAAGAAGGGTGATTTACTAGCCGTTCTTGATGATAAGGATTTAAGGATCGATGTGAACAAGGCCCGTGACAATTTATCAATCGCTCAAGCCAACTTGCAACTTAAGTTGGCAGGGGTTACTCCGGAAGACATTGCACTAGCTAAAAATTCTGTTGACTCGGCTAAAATGACCTACGAGATAGCGGTGAAAAATTTAAGTACCACTGAAATTTCGGTGCGAGAGAATCTGGCAAAAGCTCAGCTAAATTTGACCAGTTCAGAGAGTCAATATAATAACACGCTTTCAAGCCAGAATATCAATACAACAACTAATTCTCAGTCTTTAGCGACCGCCTACAGGGCTGTGGTAAATACCGTAAACACATCTTATGTTTCCATGCGGACGGGTATGACATTTGCCGATAGTATTATTAAGACGCCGTTAACTAGCTTAAAAAATAGCTTGAGTGTTTTGAATTCGGGATTATTGAATGACGCAAATGATTCGCTAATTAGCTCAAAAGATGGTTTGAAAAATTTTGATTCAGTCTACACGAGTTTGGGTGCTAATCCGACAAATTACCAAATTGACAATGCCGTTAGTCAGCAAATCGAATTAGCCAAAAGCATGAAACAATTAGAACATGAGGTGTATTTAGTTTTAATGAATACCATTACGACAGCTGATTTATCACAAGCCACCCTCGATGCTTATCGTAGCAATGCCTCAACTCAGGAGTCGGCCATGAATACGATTATTGCTAATCTGCAAAGTAGTCAACAGGCTGTAGTTAATGCTCGACTAGGTATTGACTCTGGTGGTTTGTCCGCTGACAATAGTATTACTAATGCCAGTAATAGCTTGGCAACAGCTAAGAGTAATTTAACACAGGCCAAGCTCGATGCTCAAAAAAGCTTGGAAGCGGCCAAAAACGATGTTGCAGCCAAGAAAAATTCACTAGAAAATTCTCAGATTCAGTACAATCAAAAAGTTGCCAAACCTCGTACAGTTGACCTGTTGTCGTTGAGGGTGCAGGTTACTCAGGCTCAAACTGGTTATCAACAAGCTCTCGATAATTTGGCCTCTGCCAAGGTTGTTTCACCAATTGATGGAGTGGTTGCTCAGGTCACCGCTAATGTTGGCGATCAGACAAATATCTCAGTTGCGACGCCACTCGCCACAGTGATTACTGATAAGCAAGTGGCGAACATTAGTTTTAACGAGGTTGATGCGGCTAAAATTGCTGTTGGTCAAAAGGCAAATTTAGTCATTAGCGCTTTGGGTGATTTACCAGTTTCAGGAGAGGTTGCAAGTGTTGATTTAATTGGTGTAACCACGCAGGGGGTAGTTAGTTATAGCGTGCAGATTGCCTTGGATGTTAATAATGAACAAATTAAGCCGCAGATGAGCGTCACGGCAGCAATTATTACTAATAAAAAACTTGATACTTTATTATTACCAAATTCTGCAATCAAGACTGATACGAGTGGTGCTAATTATGTAGAAATGTTTTCAAAAGATACAAATTTAGTTGCTCAATCGGACGGCACGTATATTGCACCAATTAGTCCAACTCAGCAAACTGTAGTAATTGGGCTGGTTAGTGATGTTAGTACGGAAATTCTAAGCGGCCTAAATGAGGGCGAGCAGGTTATTGTTAAAACAATTACTACTGGCACTACTGCAAAAACAACAGCGCAAACAAGTGGCCTTGGTATTTTGGGTGGTGGTAATCGTGGTGGTGGTGGATTAGGACGTTAATAATATGATAGATTGCAAACAGCTAAATAAGATCTATGTTAATGGTGATGTGTCGACTCACGTCTTAAAGGATGTTGATTTTTCAATTGCCGATGGTGAATTCGTGGCCATCACTGGACCATCTGGTTCTGGTAAATCAACTTTGATGCATATTATTGGTGCTTTGGATACGCCAACGAGTGGTCAATATGTCCTTGACGGACAAGATGTTTCAAAATTAACTGACGAGGAGTTGGCAGACATCCGAAAGGCGAAAATTGGTTTTGTATTTCAGGCTTTTAATTTACTGCCAAGGGCAACTGTTCTGCGAAATGTCATGTTGCCACTAGTTTATGCAGAAGTGCCGATTGAACTGAGAGAAGAGATGGCAAAAAAAGCCTTGATGGATGCTGGGTTACCAGAAGACAGATGGAATCATTTAACGAATCAATTGTCTGGCGGCCAAATTCAGCGCGTCGCTATTGCTAGAGCCCTGGTTAATAACCCAGCTATTATCTTGGCTGATGAGCCAACGGGCAATCTGGATAGTAAGACAGGTGATATTGTACTTGAGACATTTAGGCGTTTAAATCAAGATGAGGGGCATACTATAATATTGATAACACATGAGCGCGACGTGGCAGCTAAAGCGAATCGGACCATATACATAAAGGACGGAGAAATAGTCTCTAGTTTGTAAAAAAATAAATTTATTAAAATGTTGATTTCAGATTTATATCAAGAGACAATTAGCGCCATAACATCAAACAAAGTTCGTTCAGGTTTGACTATTTTAGGTATCGTTATTGGCATTGGCTCAGTTATAGCCATGGTTGCTATTGGTCAGGGAGCACAAAGTTCCATTGAGGCAAATATCGCATCAATCGGCTCAAATTTATTAACCGTTACGCCCGGCAATCAAAGATCATTTGGTGCTGGTCCATCGGCCGGTCAGGGCAGCGCTCAAAGCTTAACGACTCAAGATGCAGATTCCTTAAATGCGTTGTCTGGCATTAAGGCTATTGCCTCAGAGGTAACTAAGCGTTATCAGGTTATTGCCGGCGCCAAAAACACTAACACGACAATCTCGGCGACGGTACCTAGTTATGTAGCAGTCAGAAGTCTTGAAATGGAAGATGGTAATTTTTTTACCGATCAAGATAATAAAAATATGAACAGGGTGGCCGTGCTTGGTCCTAGCACTCGGGATGATCTTTTCGGATCATCGACAAGCGCTGTGGGTAAAACCTTGATGATTAATAAAATTCCATTTAGGGTGATCGGTGTTACCAAGTCTAAAGGCGGCTCTGGTTTTGGTAATCAAGATGACAGAATCTATGTTCCTCTTATTGTTGCACAAAAGTTAATGATCGGTAACGAGTATGTTTCTAGTATTTACATTAGTGCCATCGATCAAACTTCACTGGCACAGGTTCAGCAAGAAGTTAATGATACATTATTAATCAAGCACAAAATATCAGATCCTGCTCAGGCCGACTTTAGGATAATGAATCAGGCAGATATTGCAGCTACCGCTTCATCGATCACTAGCACCTTTACAATGCTACTGTCTGCCATTGCTGGAATATCATTGTTGGTTGGCGGAATTGGGATTATGAATATGATGTTGACTAATGTCACTGAACGGACAAGAGAAATTGGCCTACGCAAGGCTATTGGGGCAAAACCAAACGATATTAGTAATCAATTTTTAGCTGAAGCTGTTATGTTGACTTTTATTGGTGGTTTGATTGGAATTGGTCTTGGTTGGAGTTTGGCTCAAATAGTTTCGAAGTTTGCGGGAATTGCTACTACTATATCGGGTTCATCAGTTTTGTTAGCCTTTGGGGTGTCTGCCGTTATCGGTATTATATTTGGTTATTATCCGGCGCGCCGAGCCGCCAAAATGAGTCCCATTGAGGCTTTGAGATTTGAATAAAATTTTTAAATAAAATAGTATGAAAAAAGAGTATTTCGGTTTTATGGCGGTAGTTATTATCGTCGCAATTGCAGCATTTTATGGCGGCATTAAATATGATCAATCGCAGGGATTACAGAAGGCTGATTATCAGGCAGGCCAAGGTGGGGCAAGAAATTTTGCTGGCGCTGGTCGTATGGGCGGGCAGGGTGTTAGATCTGGCGGCGGATCAGTTATGGGTGAGGTAATAAATAGGGACAATGAAAGTTTGACAGTAAAGCTTGGTGGTAATGGAGGCACAAAAATTGTTTTATTGCCAAATTCAACCAATGTATCTAAATCAGTAGACGCTAGTTCGAGTGATGTGGTTGTTGGCAAGTTTGTAATTATAAATGGCAAAGCGAATACCGACGGCAGCGTGACAGCGCAATCGGTGCAATTACGTGACGCTCTGCCAAAAAACGGCTTGCCTGGTATGCAGAATGGTCAGAGGCCGCAGGCATCGACTGACTCTTCTCAATTAAAATAACTTATTCATAATTTAAAACGTTTTAAA
>Ga0194059_1000210_pt1 | contig 28722 bp, 22 predicted proteins | sample SepL6211m_MetaG_FD_163426 | JGI IMG/M metagenome (GOLD analysis project Ga0194059, IMG submission 163426) | Anoxic zone freshwater microbial communities from boreal shield lake in IISD Experimental Lakes Area, Ontario, Canada - Sep2016-L626-11m | ecosystem: Environmental > Aquatic > Freshwater >...
ATCTTGAAATAAGGTTTTGCTCTATCTTTGAATATAGATTAGACATACAGACAAATTAGATTTACTAAATAGCTATATTAAAAAGACTTTACTGATTTATGTAAAGTTAGGGGGTGTAAGGGTTACGATTCTATTGACGATGTTATTGATACTGAAAAAAAGACCTCTCAACAAGCAAGACCTTTTCAATCAACAAAATTATTTGGGGAAATTGAAGGTGAGCTATTGACTGAAGAACAACTCGCTTATTTGGAAAAAGTTTTACGACAAAGCTTGGGTGACATCAAACTTGTACGAATTAAGAAGCAGGAGGGTCAAAATGCAATAGCTTTTATTGAAGTCAACAAGCTTGAGTAAAACATAAAGAGGTGACAAAAAGCTAAATACAGTTTTTGCTTACTTTGTGCCCATTACAATTACCGTCCCTAAAGAATCCAACGAAGCTAGAATTGATCGAAGTTTACCCGATTTAGTCCCTAATTTATCACGAAAAGCCGCTCAAAAATTAATTGATGAAGGTTTGGTTTTTTTAAACAAACGCCGAATTTGGATGCGAAAATTTGCTGTTAAAACTGGCGATACAATTACCATTCAAAGTCTAAATCCCGGGCAATCGACCGATAAAACACCACAAAAATTAGCTAAATTTAATTTAGAAATTATTTCAGAAAATGAGGACTTTTTAATAATCAATAAGCCTGCGGGTTATTCTGTTGAAAAGAATAAAAAAAGTACCACCAGTCCAAATACAATTTTTGATTTAGTAAAACACTCCAAGCTAGTTTACCCCTATTTAGAATTGGTTCACAGGCTGGATAAAGATACTTCAGGCGTATTAGTGCTGGCAAAAAACTTTCAATCACAGCAAGTTTTAGATCAGTTATTTAAAGAGCGAAAAGTTTATAAAGAGTATGTTGCCCTTTGCTTCAATTCACCAAGCGATGACGAAGGTCAGATTAACTATGCTTTAAAGAGGGATGAAAAAAGAGATAATGCTTTTAAAACAACTGATTCTCCAGAGGGGAAGGTATCTCGTACAGATTATAAAGTTTTGAAGGTATACGGGGATAATAGTGCCTGCAAGCTTTTATGTATACCAAAAACTGGTAGAAGTCACCAAATAAGAGTTCATTTGGCAGCAATAAACAACCCAATTTTAGGAGATAAAACCTACAGCAGCCGAGAATTTCAAAACACACTCTACCCCTTAGCTAGAAGACAAATGCTACACGCCCAAAAAGTTAGTTTTGAGTTTAAAGGACAACAATACTCATTTACGGCCGCGGCTCCAAGTGACTTTGTAACTATTGAAGGTGAGCTGGATAAATACAATGCCAACACCTATCAGGGCAGGGACAATGACTAACCTTGATTATCTAGTCGTTTCGGATTGATTCTCTGAAAAAAGGAATGGTTAGGCTGGCCAGATAGAATAGAATTAGCAGTGTGGTGAGGAATAAAATAATCGATAACTTAGGTTGTTTTTGCCTTGCAAAAAAGGAAATAGTGTAGTTACCAATTAGAAGAAATAAAACCAATTTCCAAACATCCCAGATAATAATTTGTTTGTTGAAGCTAGCGATTAAGGAGGTGTTTATTCTTTCTAAATTTGGCCTGGACAGATAAAATTGCACAAATAACGTTTGAATACCAAAAAATCCAAAATTCCAAATCCAGGGCATCAGCAAAATACCAATAAAATAGTTTTTTATCCCAGTAGGGATTTTTTTCCTTAAATTTAAGCTTGTGTTGCTTAATGAGAAAATTTTAGATAGCTTCATGGGATATTTTAGGCTCCGATAATCTTATCTACGATGCCGTAACTAATAGCTTGATTGGCATCCATAAAGAAGTCACGATCCATATCCTTTTCAATTTTTTTGATAGTTTGTCCAGTTCTTTCAGACATAAAAGTGTGTAAAAGTTCTTTAGTCTTTAAGATTTGCGTAGCTTGAATCTGAATATCGCTAGCTTGTCCTTGAGTCCCACCTAATGGTTGATGGATCATAACCTCAGCGTGAGGTAAAATAAACCTTTTGCCCTTTTGCCCTGCAGCTAATACAACACTTCCAGCGCTGGCGGCTAGGCCAATACATACAGTCGATACATTTGGCTTAATCAAATTCATAGTATCTACAATAGACCACATTGCTGTAACACTTCCTCCTGGGCTGTTTAGATACATGGTAATATCCTTTATAGCGTCTTCACTTTGTAAATACAACAGCTGGGAAACAATAATGCTAGCCATAACGTCGTCAAAAGGATCTGTTAACATGATAATTCTTTCATCGAGTAGTCGAGAGTACAAATCCATCGATCTTTCACCTTCAGTTGTTCTTTTAATTACCATTGGGACTAGTGACATATGTTCAATTAACTTATTATCTTTAGCAGAGTTTTTTTAGCCCAAGTTGTCAAGGTAGTACTGAGGTTGCTAACTTTTTCTTGTCATGACCCTAAAATGTAAACAAAGAAATTTATATGCAAAAAGAAATTCCAAATATACAAACTAAGCCAAAATTTGGCTCTTTTCAAAACCTGGCAGTTTATGTATTATTCGTAGTTTTTGTTGTCTCCTTTTTTGGAATAATCAACGGTGCAACGAGAGAATACTTTACTTCAAAAGTTGAGATATTTCTATGGATAGTTGGTTTTTTAAACCTGTATTTTTTGCTATCAAATCAAGAAAAGTTAAATTCTTATAAAATTCAATTGTGGCTAATAACCTCTATTGTATCAACATTTTTGGTTCAAGTAATCATTCAAAATATTTCTTCAACAGGCTTGCCCTTATTCCAATCTTCTTTATTCGGGAATAATAAGGGTATTAGTTTTTTAGATGTTTCAATAATTTTGTGCTTAGTTAATTCTCTAAATATCCTTGCATCATGGCAAATTTCAATTCGCTTATTGGATTTTATAAAAGATAAATTTAAAGTAGGTTCACATTTAGAATCTAAAACCCTAAAAGCAGTTATTGCCGTAACTTTAGCCTCTACTATTTTTATTGTCGCAAAGTTTTTAAATCAAATTGATTTAATCAAGAAAGCTTTTAATCTAAGTTACAGTGCCACAATAAATGGGGCTTATCAATATTTTTCGATTCAACAAATTGTAACTTTTAATGCTTTAAGTTTTTTAATGACTTTTGCTCTAGTTAGTTTAGCCTATTTAATGGGCTTAAAAATTAAGAGCTTTTTTCTTCAATATAGTTTTATTCTGGAGTTGATTTTTATTTTAAGTTTAGCCTTTTTATTATAATATGAGCAATCTTGAATACCTTTTAGTTTTACTATTTTCTGGGGTTATCCCATTTTTATTTACTTTTCACCCTCATTCTAAAATTAAAAACAGTCTTTCACCATTATTTAAAGCAATTTTTATTTCAGCAACCCCTTGGATAATTTGGGATATATGGGCTACCTGGAGAGGACACTGGGGGTTTAATTCTGATTATATATTGGGTTTAAAGTTTATAAACCTACCAGTTGAAGAAGTTACATTTTTTGTAGTAATTCCCTTTTGCTCAATTTTTGTGTGGACATTGATTCGAGATTTTAAAGATATAAAAACCTTTGTCAGCCAAATGCTTAATCAAAAATAATGCCTGAATATTCAATTTTAGTAGCCCTTTCATTAATTATTGTATTTGTAATCGATACTTTTATTTTGAAAATTAATTTGTGGAAACAACCAAGGTTCTACGTTTTTCTTTTTGTTATAAGTTTATTACAGACAGTTGTGGATAACTGGTTAAATGGTCGTTGGTGGTATGGTTCGTACATAGTTGGTCCATATGGCAGTGAATTTTATTCAAATATAAAAATTTGGAATTCTCCAATTGAAAACTATTTTTATGGCTGGGGTCTTTTGTGGTTGAATCTAAGCCTATTTGAGTATTTTTTAAAAAGGAAAAGAGTAATAAATGAATAAAAAGATTACTTTAATAATTCTAATCATATTGCCCCTTATAGTTTCTGGTCTATTACTGTGGCAAAATAAAATATATCTTATAAATGAATTTGTTTTACGCAACACCGGGTACTATTTGCCCTGTGATAAGATAATCTCAACAGATGAAGCCGAAAGAATTTTTAACAAAAATACTGATGAAATTAAAAATATTGAATCAAAGTATCCTGGCTTTATTTCAATTAGTTTAGTTCAAGGTAAAGACGAAAATGATAGAATATGCCAAGGCAAAAGTGCCTTAGAAGTAGTCATAGGGGCTGATGATCAAAGACAGGAGATTAAGAGACAGTTTGGTGATAGCTTTCATGGAATTCCTTACGAAATAATAAACAGATAATTTGACCACGATTCAATATTATTGTTTGTTTTAATACCCAACCCTTATGAATACTCAAGAAGTTCAGACTTTTATTATTTTTGTTGTCATTGCTGTAGCCAGGACTCTATTAGACATTGCTTTTTGGCAATATTTGGTATGGATTTTCAAGGACGATAATCCTCTTGTAAAACTTTCTTTAAAATATAATCTCAACAAATACGCTTTAGCTCAGGTTATCTCTTTTTTGGTGGCTTCGGTAATTAGCTATTACTCAAATAAATTCATTACTTTCAAAGATAATGCGGCTGATTCTTTAAACCTAGTTGGCAAGTTTCTAGCAATAAGCGTTTTTGCCTTGGTGCTTTCTGTTTGGTTGATTGAATTTTTAACCAGTAATAAAAAGATTTTAAAATTAGTTCAAAAATATCCACTTGTGAATAGGTTTTGGCCACTGCTATGTAAATTGATAACCATTTTTGTTACTCTTGTAATCAATTACTTTGGTCAAAGATACTGGGTATTCATCAATTAAATAGCTAATCCGGCCTTGCGTAGAGTTTTACTTTTACAAAACCTAAAACAGCGATTATAATAAAGATAATTTATGAAGATTGCTTACCAAGGACTCGCTGGAGCCTATAGTCACATTGCAGCCAAGAGATATTTTGGAAATAAGAACGATTTTATACCAGTTCCTGATTTTTCAGATTTGTTTTTAAAGCTAGTTGATGGAGATGTGGATTTTGCCATGCTTCCGGTAGAGAATAGCTTGGCTGGCAGTGTAATTCAAAATCTGGATCTACTTTTTAAACAGGATGCTTGGATTACCGGTGAAATCTATTTAGAAATAGATCACTGTTTACTAGGTCTACCACAAACAAATTTTGAAAACATAACTGAAGTTTACTCTCAGGAAAAAGCCCTGCAACAATGCCAAAACTTCTTTTTAAGTAATCCCCAAATTCACAAAATTGCTTATAGCAATACTGCCGCAAGTGCTCAAATGGTAGCCAATTCAAAGCGTTTGGATTTAGCTGCTATTGCTAGCCTTGAGGCTGCTCAGATTTACAACCTACAAGTGCTGCAAGAAAATATTCAAGACGACGCTCACAACTGGACCAGGTTTGTAGCCGTAACGGCCAGAAATAAGATAAACCCAGTTTTTGATAATGTTAGTAAATGTTCACTAGCCTACACTTTACCTAAAGATGTGCCAGGAAGCCTACACAAAAGTTTACAGCCATTTTCCGAAAACAATATAAATCTAAGCAACATTGAATCCAGACCAATTCCCGGCAAATTTTTTGAATATATTTTTTACGTGGATTTTGAGTTTGACCCCAAAAATGCTGGAGCAGTACAAATTGCTTTGTCAGAGCTTGCAAAACTCACCAAGACCTTGAAGATATTAGGGGTGTATCAGAAACAGGCTAAGTTTGTGAAGTAGGAGATTGGTTTAAAAGTAGTTTTGGCTAAAAAAGACAATTTGATCTATAAAAATTTGTTTATAGAGGTATATTGAATTTAATTCGTAAAAGGTTAAAACTGCGGTTCGATAATCTTCAACGGGAGTACTTCGATACGAAATCAAGGGTAGGTTATAAGCCATCAAAATAGCATTTGAAAGGAGTCTGGAAGTTCGTTTATTACAATCCTCAAATGGTTGAATATAGTTGATTGATATACCTAAAATTAGAATCTTCAAATAAATATCTTCAATGCTGTTAAGTTTTTCAAATAATTTTTGAGTTTGTTCTTGTAGTTGAATCTTATTATCAATTGGCCTATATAGGCTACCACTAATGCCGACACTGCCACTTCGAAAATCATTTTTTATATTTAATTTGTTGGTTAAAATTTTGTGGATTTCAAAAAGTTTTTTGGTGTTTAAAGTTTTAAAATATTGGGGGTCACTTAGAATAAACTCAAAAGCTTGTTTATGGTTCAGAATCATCTGAGTCTCTTGCTGGGAATGATTCTGCTGAGTTTTTCCTAAATTTAAAAGATTTTCAGTTTCTAGTAGGGAATAGGTGTTGCCCTCAATCTGGCTAGATTTCCAGCTAAATTCAACGATTAAACGCTGCATTTCTTTAGATTTGATAACTTCAGAGTCCTTGGCTAATTTAGTTTGATATGTCTTTGTTGCAAGAGCAAGTTGCTTTTTTTCAGCCAAAGTAAAATCAAATTCGTCAAAACTATCCAGAATCTCAAAGTTGAATAAAATTGGATCACTACTAAGTCGTTGCTCGTTTAAATCAATCTCAACGTTTGGCTGGTAGGTTAGAATTCCAAGATTTGTGAGCTGGTAGTAGGTGTTTTTAGCTTTTCCAGAAATGGAAACAATTTTTTGATCAAGAAGCTCGGTTAAAAATCTTAGAGCCGTTCTCTGGCTAACACCAAAATAAGCTGAAATATCAGAGCTTTTAAGCTGTTTTTTTTGTCGCAGTAGTGAGATTAGTTGATTTTTATTCACGAAATTAGTATGCCTTATTCACGACATTGTGTCAAGAATACGGAGGAGTTTTGTCGCGAAAGTAGTTATAATTGAAAAGAAAGTTGTCTTTTTTTTAAAAATGATTTAAACTTAAATATAGTAAATTTATTTTTATGGACCGAAACATTAACTATGTGCCCTCAAACAATGTAGATAACCGCAATTTTGAAGCAAAAACTTCAACAGGGGAGTTAAAATTAGTAGATGGGAAGCTTTCAACTTTAACGGGGGGGGGGCTAAGTGTTTATATGAGTAATGAACTATTAGCTTTACTTGATAATCCAAGCTATTTAGACGATTTACAGGACTTCATTGACACTTTAGATGAGAAAGCAATCCTAATTGATACGGAAAATTTAGCCATAGGCGATAAAAATTTAACCTTTAGGGGTTTGAGGCATAAGAAGGCATTAATCATCGAAGAAAAAATCTAATAGTCCTTGACAAAAGCTAGCGACTGTGTATACTTTATTATAGGTATTTTTATCTTTGAATTAATATCAATTTAAAGCTATTTTGTCGACAAAGTAGCCTAGTAATCTTCAATGAAATCAAGCAAAATTATATAGCTTTATTTAATGCTCGGAATATGTCCGAGATTTTTGCTGTTTGCTAGCAAGTTGTATTTTCACCTCTCCTCACAAACCCTTATTATGTCTTACGTTGCCATCCCAAGTAATCTAAAAAAAGTTGATTCAGTTAGTTTAGAACTAATGTCTCCTGATGAGATGTTGAAAATGAGTTATGGAGAAGTCTTAACAGCTGAGACTATTAACTACCGTACTGGAGCTCCTCAAATGAATGGTCTATTTTGTCAGGCTATTTTTGGTCCTGTAAAAGACTGGGAATGTGCTTGTGGAAAATATAAAAGATACAGATATGCAGGAGTTATCTGTGATAAATGTGGTGTGGAAGTTACTCATTCATCTGTAAGACGTGAAAGAATGGGGCATATTAGTCTGGCTGCTCCTTCAGTGCATCCATGGTTTTTGAGGGTAATTCCTTCTAGGATTGCTCTTTTATTAGACATGAAATCTACTGATTTGAGCCGTGTAGCTTATTTTTCAGCCTACGTGATCACCGAAATTAACGAAGACATGAGAAATGAATATTTAGAAAAGATTGATCGAGAAGGTCAAAACAGGGTTAAGTCTGCCAAGAATGATTATGATGAGAAATTTCAGGAGTTATCCAGACAATATCAGATAGATAAATCCAGTGATAAATTTGATAAAGAAGATTTAAAAGCTAAATACGAGACTGATAAAGAAGTTTTGAAATCACAGCAGGGAGAGCTAGTAGCCAAAATTGAAACTATTGCAGAGGTAGCTAAAAAAGAGCTTGGAGCGATCAAGTATAAAGATGTGATTACTGAAGTAATGTATCAAGAAATGGCTCAGAAGTTTGGTCCAGTTTTCAAAGCTGGTATTGGAGCTGAAGCTATCGAGCAGTTACTTCGAAACATTATTTTGGATACTGAATACAAAGATATGAAAGAAAAGCTGGCAGTTAGTAAAGGCCAAGCTAAGAAGAAACTAGCTAAGAGAATGAAGCTTTTGAAGAATTTTATTGTTAATAACACTCGACCTGAATGGATGGTAATGAAGAGGGTGATGGTTTTGCCTCCTGATTTGCGACCTATGCTTCAATTGGATGGTGGTAGATTTGCTGCTTCGGATTTGAACGAATTATATCGAAGGTTGATCAATCGAAACAATCGTCTTAGAAAGCTTATTCAAATTGGTGCTCCTGAGGTAATACTGCGAAACGAAAAGAGAATGCTTCAAGAAGCTGTAGAGGCTTTGATTGATAACTCTGCTAGAAATGGTCGACAAGTAATGGCTTCAACTGGTGTTAAAAGACCTTTGAAATCTTTGACTGACATCTTGAAAGGTAAACAGGGTCGTTTCAGACAGAACTTACTTGGAAAACGTGTGGATTATTCTGGTCGTTCGGTTATTATCATTGGTCCAAGTCTAAACCTTCATCAGTGTGGACTACCTAAAGAGATGGCTTTAGAATTATTTAAACCATTTTTGATTGGAAGAATTGTCACCAAATCTGAGCAAGGAATTTTGCCTGAAGAGTATCAGTGTTTTAATGTTCACTCCGCAAGAAGATTGATTGAATCTAAAATACCATTGGTATACGATATTTTGGATGAAGTTATTCAAGATAAATATGTGCTTTTAAACCGTGCTCCGACTTTGCACAGACTATCCTTTTTAGCTTTCCAACCTATTTTAGTAGAAGGAAAAGCTATTCAGCTGCACCCACTTGTTTGTCAGGCTTTCAATGCTGACTTTGATGGTGACCAGATGGCCGTGCATTTACCGATCACAGTTAAGGGCCAGGAAGAGGCTAAGAATTTGATGCTAGCAACCAAGAATCTTCTAAAACCTGCCAGTGGAGAATTAATTATGAGTGGAGGGTACCAGGATATTGTCCTGGGTTGCTACTACCTAACAATGCTTTCCCCAGCCGAAGATAAGAAGAAGATGAAATACTTCTCTTCTGAAAATGAAGTAATGATGGCCTTAGAGCATGGTAAAGTAAATCTACAAGAGGAAATTAAAGTCAGGATTCATAAGGAAAATAAGTACGAAATTTTGGACACTTCTGCTGGTAGAATTATTTTTAATAAATCTTTCCCTGAGGACTACAAGTACGTCAACGAATTGATGAATAAAAAAGCTTATCAAAAGGTTATCAATGAAGCTTACTTTGATCTTGGACAAGAAAAAATTCCCCCAATTTTGGATAAAATAAAAACCATGGCCTTCAAGCATGCAACATTTTCCGGAATTTCCCTTTCCTGTACTGATTTTACAACTCCGGCAGCTAAATACCCACTTCTTGAGCAGTCTCGTGAAAAAGTAGCTAAAATTCAAGACTTCTTTGATCTTGGAATGACCACGCCAACTGAAAGACACAGGCAGATTGTATCAGTATGGAGAGAAACTTCGGATCAAATTGGAAAAATGACAGAGGACTCGCTGTTGATTGATGGTAATGTATCGATGATGATTATATCTGGAGCTAGGGGTAACCTTTCTCAGCTTAACTTGATGATCGGAATTAGAGGTTTGTCTGTAACGGCTGCCGGACACATTATTGAACTTCCTGCTCAACATGGTTATCTTGAAGGTCTAACTGGTTTGGAGTACTTTATTGGTATGAAAGGTCAGCGAAAAGGACAGGCCGATTTATCCCTAAAAACAGCTGATGCAGGTTACTTAACTCGAAGACTTGTAGATGTAGCCCAGAATTTGATTATCATGTCTGATGACTGTGAGACTGAAGATGGCATCATGCTATCCGAAAAAGAAGGTTTGATGGGAGCTGATCTATGGAGTGTGCCTAGTGGTAAAGCTTATGGTAGGTACCTGCTTAAAGATGTAGTTGTAGACGGGCAAGTTGTAGCTAAAAAATCAGACCTATTAGATAGGAATTTAGTGCAGAGATTAAAAGGTCTTAAAATTAACGAGATCTGGGTACGTTCCGCTACTAAATGTATTTTACCTAGAGGTGTTTGTAAGGAATGCTACGGTATCGACTTTAGTACTCATAAACCAGTAGAACTTGGCGTACCAATTGGTATTGTTGGAGCCCAAAGTTTGGGAGAAAATAGTACTCAGCTTACCATGAATCAAGGAAAGCACACTGGAGGTGTAGTCTTAAAAGCCGATATTACCCAAGGACTGGCCCGTGTAGAAGAAGTCTTTGAAGCTCGAGTTCCAAAATATACTTCACCTTTTGCAAACATTAATGGTATCGTTGAAACCATAACTGGAACGCTAGAAACAGGTTTCCAAATTAAAATTACCGGACATAAATCCATTCTTTCCCTTCCATACAATCCAGATTCAGATTCTCTTCTTTTAGAAAGTGGCAAAAATGTTGAACAAGATGATGCATTATTAGTTAAATCTACTGGAGAAATTGTGAAAGCTGGCTTTAATGGAAAATTGGAAATTGAAGATAAACAAATTGTAATTCGCCAAAGTGCTAATGAGGTTTTGGAAGTAGAAACAGAGCCCGGATTCTATATCAACGTTACTGTGGGTCAAGAAGTTCAAAAAGGTGACGCTTTAACTGAAGGTCCTTTGGACTTGCAGAATTTGTTAGATGTTGTTGGAGTAGATGCTGTTCAAAAGTACATTGTTAATGAGTTGATCGGAATTTACGTGGCCAACGGTATTACTGTAAATGAAAAGCACATTGAGGTTATTATCAGACAGATGTGCAACCGTGTACAGATAGTTGATCCAGGTGATACTGACTTTGTTCCAGGTGATTTGGTTAGAATGCCAGTTGTATTGGAAATCAATAAGAAAACGACTGATGATGGCCAAAGACCAGCTACTTTCAAGAGAGTAATCACAGGTATCTCTAAGGCCTCCCTATCTACCGAGTCTTTCTTGTCTGCAGCTTCGTTCCAAGAAACTTCAAAAGTACTTGTAGAAGCAGTAATCAGTGGCCGAAAAGATTTCTTATTAGGACTTAAAGAAAATGTAATTTTAGGACAATTAATCCCAGCCGGAACTGGCTTTAACAGCCGAAGAGTAGAGCAAGCAGCTACTCAGGTTGATGAAGACTTTGATGAAGGTGAGGATATGGTGTAGTATGTATTAGAGTCAAAATTTCCCATGCCCCCTTTTCTAAAGGGGGTTCTTTTTATATTAGTGTTTGTAATCTCCAACTTCACTGTCATCTCCAACTTGATTTGAGATCTGGTTAGTTGCCAAACTTAAATATTGTAGAGGCCGAAGATGACGACTGAGCTTTGTTGTAAGCTGAAAAAGTCTCGGATACAAATTTTTCAAAATTTAAGTCTACATCTGAAACTGTCGGATTTCGCCCATTGCCACTGGCTAGGGTTAGGGTAATAGTTTGATCGTCTTTTTTAACAGCTTTATTGAATAAGCCTTTGCCTGAGTAATTATACTGGCGAATAAAACCCAAGTCTTGGCTGGAAATATTTATTTGTATTGAATCAAACACATTTACTTCAATAAATATATAGTATAGTTTAGTAGCTATTTTTAATTCGTCTACAAACTCAAGACCATAATTTAAAAAACTAAGTTTATTTTTTTTATTCAGGACAAAGTAAGCATAATCCTGTCGCAAGTATTTTTTATCAACTGATAGTGAAGGTTTCTGAAGCAGGGAGTAAAATTTATCGTTATAGAAATAGTTTTTATCAACTTTCAACAGCTGACTACCATCTGAAAACGTTTTGGTTGAAAATTGCTTTAAATCAGAGTCTGAAACAGAAGATAAATTAAGTTTTGGTGTATTTTTTAAGCTGTCTTCCACAATTGTAGATTGCAGTTGATTAGCAACAGACTGAGCTTGCTCTTGAAGATTCAAATTAGTACTAGAAGTTGATGCGCTAGATTTTTGGGATGAATCTGATCTTGGAAAAATTGTATTAATTGATAAAATAATTCCACCTATTGCAATTAAGGTTACCAGTGAAATTAATAATATTCTAAGCTTAGTCATACTGCAATTATTTCTTAATTTTTGTGTAAATACCTAAAATAATGTCTGATAAAGATTCGTTATTCATTGGTCTACCCATCCATCCATCGTAACCACTGTTTCCACGAGAGGCCATCTCTGCTTTTCCAATAAATATATTAATGTCTCCATCTCCACCTCTATCTGCATTTATAGCACCACTGATGACTACGATAGAGCCACGTTGTAATTTGGACAAATCTTTTGAATATTCGTAGCCATAACGAACATAATTAGGAACTCCACCTGTTGTTTGCTGCATAAAATCATGAAACATGCGAGCCGATGCTCTATATTCAGAAGCATCTAAACCGGCCACCATTTCAGGGTCTACCTTTTGTAACTCATCGCCTACAATGGCGTAGCAGTCACTGCCAGTGATTGTTGTTCTATTTAAAATATTATCTGCCAGTCTTTTCAAAAAGTCCCCATCGTAGGTGCCGCTGTTCAAAGTTTCTTTGCCATTGCTGGGTAAATTCCCTGAAGTAGCTGCAACCCCGCTTGTACCGGCTACTATGCAGCCACCAGTGGCACCGTTTGTTCCGTTTGTACCAGTCGTAGAACCGTTGTTTGTTGCATTGGGATTTCCAGCAAACTCGATAAACTTTTGTGAACCTTCCGCACCGCCAGCAGTTCGAGGTGTTAGTCTTACAAAACCATGATCCTCACCTGCGTATTCGTTGTACACTACATTATAACCAGCAGCTTTTAAAGCATTTACGTAGTCTCTTAGGTGTTGCAAATAGTTGGGATCACCCGAGCCATCAGAACTTTTCAATACAGTATCGCTATCACCCTGTCCTACAAGAATTTGAACTGATTTATTAGCAGGGAGGTTGTTAATCAAATCTAATCTGGATAGATCTCCTCCAGTATTGGCTCTTGCTTGTGAGTAATAGGCTTTATCACCTTCTGAGCCAAGTTTATAATTGGAAATACTCGAAACAGGATAAGCAATATCTAGTTTTGTTACTCTACTATCCCTAGCCGCTGCTAAAGCCGAGACACCCGCACCTCTACTTGTTCCTGCAAGTGTAAAGTTGTTTTGTAGTGAAAGCTGACTTTGCAAAGCGTTCATGGCTGCAATTGTGTCATCAATATCATTGGAAAAGATTTGTGCTACACCTCCTCTGCTAGCCTCAGCACTTTCATAATTGATCACAAAAACAGCACTGCCTTTGTCAGATATTTTTTGACCAGTACTAAGGTTGTCTTGATAAAAACTACCACCAAAACCGTCGTGCCCTAAAATTACAATATTACCCTTGTAGGTAGCTTTATCAAATCCCGAAGGTAGGTATAGGGTACCTGAAACAGTATTACCATCCTTACTTTTGTATTGGAAATCTTTTGACGACTGGGCGTACGCATTTACTGATCCAAAGAGATTAATTTTGCTTAATGAATCAAAGTTTAAGCTGGCGAGCTTTGGGTCCAAGTTTTTTAAAATTGTTGCAACGGCTTTGCCTCCAGCAGCTTTATAATTATTGTAATAAGTCTGAATCGAATCCTTGCCCTGACCCGCTTTAGAACATGGGGAACTTGCCCACTGTAATTTAACCGCATCCACACAAAATGGACTTTTATCAGGATCTAAAAAGTTTGCTTCTGAAGTTTTCAGGTTTGCTGAGAGGCCTGCACGATATAAAAATTGATAAACTGCATAATCTTGGTTTTCTTTGGAAAACTTAAAAGCTTTTCTTGATTTTTCTAATCGAGTTGAACAGTCTGGAGCGGAAGGTGTTTTTTCACATATATCTGCAGTTTTTTTGATATCAGCCGCTGTTTCTCCATTCTCAATCGCAAGGCCTGAATCTACCGCCCAACGTAACCAAGTATAGCTAAGCATTTGAAATTTACCGGCAGCATCTGAGCACAAAGGACCATCACACCCTACCACTGCAGGATGATACACATCGTTGAAGGTGGTACTCGGAAATCTAATATCATAACGACCTTTTGACTCTGGAATAGCAATAGTTTCCATTAAAGCTAAAATATTTGGGTCAGCACCTTTTAAGCTTGCATCAACATTTTTATCGTTATTTCCTGTGGGTGTCGCCGTTGAACCAGAAACACTTCCTGGACTTACTCCAGGTGGGCAGCATACTTGAGCACCTCCAGAAGTACTGGCTGATGTTAAAGTCGATCCACCACCGTTAAAAGTTCCACTATCACTTACACCAAAATGTATATGGCCAGGCCCATCAGCAAAAACCTTTACGCCAAGTTTATCTGCTGTTGTTTGAATTGAACTGCTAGCAGGGACGCCAGTTTCTTCTATAACTCCTGTTGCTTGAGCATACTTGATCAATTCAATTATTTTGTTAACTGGGATGTCCTCTGGGTTTGCAGCACCTTGCTCAATAGAGCCAATATCGACTGCTTTGCCAACTTCATGCAGAGTGCCTGCAGCATGCCCTCTTTTAATTGTATTGATAGCAAAGTACGAGTATTTATCAGAAATTGCTAACAATAGTTTCACTAAATTTTTGTCTAGCCCATCTTGAACATCTGCAATTAAAGTATCTGCATCAGCATTATATTGTCCGGTAATTTTACCAGATTTTATTCTTGAAATTAACTCCTTGCTTTCAGAGCTATTTGGATCATTTGCGGCCTCCACTTTTACTCCTTCAAAAAATTGTTTAAAATTATTTGTAACTGTTGCAAACGTATCAGGTGTTTTGTTTTCAATAGAAGCTTTTTTTTGACCACAGCTTCCGGATTCTTCCTCAGGTAAAAGTTTTAAATATCTTTGAGCAATTAAAGTTGCCTTTCCGCCTTGAGTGCCTTCATCGCACATGGCGTTCCACTGACTGCAAAAGCTATCTAAAGCTCTAGCGATTGTTCCAACATTTTTTGACTTTAAAGCTTCCATTAATGCAGGGCCATTGCCGCGCGTAGTGCCTGTTAAAACATCCATGAAGAGCTTATCCTGAGCAACCTTAAACTTTACATCTAGTTGACCAGTCGATACAGATGCCTCAGCCACCTTTGAAAACTCACTGGCACTTGGAAGGTCAGTGTTTCCAGTTGAATTTCTGTCATCATCCCAACTGTTTAAGGCTCTCGGTGGAAATCCGTATTGATAACGACCATAGTAAGCTCCACCTCCACCTCCAAAACCTACATACTCATCACCTCCACAAGGAGACTCAACACCGCAACTACCTGTAGATCTAGCAATTGCTCGTAGAGGTGGGTCAGCATATTTGCCACTTCTGGGTATTACAAGACAACTTATTCCGTCGGTACCAGTACCGCTATCAACTGAGCCATTACCAACTGTTGTATTCCCCCCACTAGCCACACTCCAAGTACCATCAGCATTTTTACGATACCCAGTGTAGCCTAGAGGACAACTAGCGTTGGCACCATCTGCATCCCCACCGCACCCAGTCACAAACTCTTTTGGCAATAGTGCTTTTGCAGCGGCGGAAGGTGGAAATTTAGCAATCGCACACATCAAAACTGTAGTCAGGGCGATAAAACAACCGAAAAATAGAGCAGCTAATAGTGCTCCTCCAATCCATGGCATTGCAGCTTTAACTAAAGCTTTTATAAGTTTTTTTCTAGCCTCTGCTTTGAGCTTTGCCTTGGCAAGTTGTCTAGCATTGCTCGCCGTAGACATGCTCTTTTTGGCATCTTCGATTTTATTTAAGGCATCTTCGGGTTTGTCAGCTAATTCTGCATCAAATAATTTTTGATTGCTTTCTTTATCTCGTTTGTCTGCTTCGTCAGTAAGTCTGGGGACATCTTCATCCTTTAAATCACTAATTTTCAAACCACCAACCCTTCCGCCAGCACCAGGGAAATTTACTTGGCTGCCATGGCCAGTATTCATGAACCTAAGTGGCCTTGAAGGTCCTTGCGGTTGCTGAGAAGGATCTTTGCTTTCTTCAATTGTCTGCTTTCTATATTTCGGATAATTCTTAGCAAAATTTGGATCAAACTTTACACCTTCTGGTTCGGGTTTATCTTTTAAATCATCAGCATTAACATCTTTATAAGCATTTTCTTTAATATGGTCTGCTAGTTCTTGGTTGGCACTTGCCTCGTGGCTTTTTTGATCCTCATTAACATCCAGTGGATTTTCGTCGTGGGCTCCTATTTCTTCTTCAGAATCGGCTAAATTTTTATCATCTTGGGCTTTTTCTTTCTGCTCATCGTTTTCTAAATCTTCAGTACCCTCTAAACCTTGACCTGTAGGGTTTTGGTGATCTTGGTTGTGCTCTACATTTGTGTCACCTGAGTTGGGGTTTTCTGAAACAGTGCCATCTTCACTTTGATCAGATGCTGAATGTAAGGCCTCTGATGAGAAATTTCCAGCTAAATCCTGACCTCCACTAGCCATTTTTGCTTTCAAAGTAGCTAGTTCATCATCGATTGAAGTTTCTGGATTGGCTTGTTGTAGATTAGGGCTTATTTCTCCAGCATAAGCACCTAAATTTGGATTGCTATCCTGAGCAAGTTCTTGCCCGGTCTGAGCTAAACCTGTGGCCATTCCCGTAGCTCCTTGGGCGGCTACTTCTGCCATTGCAACTTGCTGAGCAGTTTCATCAGCAGCGATTACATTGGCTACTTCTTCGGTGGCAATCTCCTCTGCCAGTATTCTAGCCTCCAGTTCTTGAGCCAACACTCTGAGTTCATCTTTGGTTAGAGTTTCACCATCGTCCCTTCGCTTTTTTAAGCTAACTACATTAATCTCGATAGCATTATTTATTCTGGGGGCGATGCTGGCAACAGCATTTGCTAAAATTTCAGCATCAAGGCTACTGGCCTGTAAATTTTGAGCTAGTAAGGCCGAGGAAACTGCAGCTGCTACAGAGCCAACTTGCCCAGCTGCGGCTACTTTTAGGGCGTGATCGGCAATTGCAGTGAGATTTCCAGTCAGTTCCTGGGGTAGGGTGTCAATTAAAGCGGTAGTAGGGTCAACCACTTCTTTTATCTGGCTGGCTGTTGGCTGGGATTGAGGGGTAGAAGTTGAAACTGGTGGAGGGGAACTGTGGGTTGAAGTTTGATGGCTGGCTATGGGTGTGTTGTGAATAGTAGTAGAGCTCGATTGTGATTGTGTAGGGTGAGGGACCTGAATGCTTGGCCTTGAAAATTGAGTAAATGTTGATCCAGACGTGCTTATTGGAGTTGAATTACCTGTACTTTGTTGAGTTTGAGGCCTGTTTGAAGATGATACAGCTTTTCTAGGTAGTGGAACTACAGTTCCTGTTGGTTTTGCTACTTTGGGTGCTGGAGTTTGAGTGACTTCTTTTGGCTGGTTTGCTGTACTAGTTGCATTAGTTGGAGCAGGTTTTTGAAAAGCACTGCCTTGGAATTTATCTCTAATGGTGTGAATTATGGAACTACCGGCAATCACCTGTCGATCAACGCCTAGCTCATTGGCTACAGCGTGAATAATCTCTTCGTCGCTTAATTCCGTTTTATCTTTTAAACTTTTTAAAACTTTATGAATCAACTGATTGGCGTTATTTTTAACCAAAGATTTCTCCCTTGAGTCGAATTTTGCCCGATTTTGGTCATTGAATTTGTCATCAGCGTGACTGAAAATTCCTTCAATAATTAATCTTTGCTGAACAACGTCTTGAATCCCATTATTTTGAAAAGCCTTACCAAAACCCAACCCTTGTCTGGAGGCAAAAGAGTTACCAGTTCTGCCCCCTGCATCAGTGGCAATGGCATTGAAAACTGATTCTTGAATTTCATGGCTGTCCTGGCGACCTGCAGAATTTTTTGAACTAATTTTAATAACCCCATCAGCAGCTTGAATCTTTGTAGTGTGTACATTTTTATCGCCCGATGCGGTCTTTGAGATAGCACTTGCCAGATTTCTTACTTTGATGTTGGAGCCAAATTTTGGCCCTAGTACAACAGCCTGACTCGGATTAATGCTGCCAGAATCTGGGGCTGGGGTATTTGCCGAAACAGATGAACCCAAATCAACACCAGCACCATTACCTGGATCCGATGGAGTAGTGGCTGCCCGCAATAAAAATTTTTTAAAATTAAGCCTCATTTTGTTTTTGTTTGTGGACTTACTTTTAATTTGAGTAAGTCTGGGATTTCTAAGTTAACACACAGTAATAATATTTTCAAGCTAAAGCAAAGCATTGCCTCCTAACTTTACCCTTATTTTACTTCACATTTTCACTTTTTACAAGACTATTTTTGGTCTTGGTATTTCTGCATCATTTGCATCGTGGAAATTGTCTTTTTAGTGGCTATTTTTTGAGCTTTAGCATTCATTTTTTCAATAGCTAATTTATCAATTCTAGCTTGAAATTCTGGAGTGTTTAGATGCTCTAAAACCTTAGCCTCAACCTCCTGATCGATATTTCGGTGATCAGTTTGAACCATAGCAAGTCTCTGATTTACTTCAGCAGAAATTCTAACTTCATTTTGAGCTTCACTTTCAGCAAGTCTTTGAGTTAATCTTTCTTCCACAATTTGATTAACTTGTTCGTCGTCGTATCCTTGTTGCTCCGTGTTAATGTCATTTTCAGGGGTTTCGTTGATCCTAGCCAAAAGCTCATGCAGATCAATATATTCTAAATCCTGGCCTTGCCAAAGGATAAGCTCCAAACTATCATTATCATCACCAGTAAGGCGGTATTTGTGGTCCTTAGAAATTTCAATTATTTGGTAAATATGATCGTAATATTCAGTAGCAACGTCTTTAACTTTTACCAATTCTCCAATTTGAAATTCGTCATCTTCAGCTTCTGGAGTATCCATTAGAGGCTCAATGATAGGAAGCGACTCGTCAGTTTCTTCAACCTGTGGCTCATCTTCTTGCCAACCTTGAATACTACCACTTGCTGGTAAAATTTCCTCTTCTAAAGGCTCTTGATTGGTTGTGATCTCGGCTTGCTCGAAGGTTTTTGACATCAAATCATTAACAGGTGCTTGGTCAAAAGTTTGTTCTGATTCAACTATTGCTTCTTGTTCAGCTTTTTCATCCTCAAAAACTACCTCAGTCTGTGTGTTTTCAACTTCTGGTAAGCTTTCAGTTTCTGCCATAATTTCAGGCTCTTCAAATTGTTCTACCTCTTCGACCTTGTCTTCTTTGTGATCGGGTTTATGTGAAAAAAAGTTGGAAAAAAAGTTCCCACTGTTGTTATTGTCTTTATCTTTTGCGTTGTTGTTTGGCATATTTGATTGATTAGTTTTTTCTTCAAAGTTGGCTGATTGTTCTGTTTCGACCGAGTCCTCCACTGGTTCAAAGTCTTCCTCAAGCTGTTTCTGTTCAAACTCTTGTGGTTCAAATACCTCTTTTAGTTCGTCAATTTGAGCTTGATTTTCAACAACTGGTAGTTCAGGAGTAAGGTCAAAAGAATTTAAATTATCATTGTCATCAATAAGAATCTGAGGATTGCCACTAAGCTCTATTTGGGGTGCTTGTTGTTCTACAATAGCAATTGGCGTCTGGGCAGCAGTATCGTCTCGATCACTCCAAATCTGCCACTCTAAATCAGGAGAATATAGAAGAATGTTACTATTTCGGCGTGGGGCGATGGTAAATTTACTTCCTGCAATAGAATCCTGATCAAAATCTTCGGTTAATTCTAGGCCGCTTTGGCTCTCACCAGTCTCTTCATTATACCAGTATTCAAAGGACTTTGGCCGGAGATGTTTATTTATTTTGTTCCAGTTTAAACAAGTACCTTTTTCTTCAGCAATTGACTCGCTGACGTGATAGCAAGTCGTACTTAAAAGATTGCCAATATAATCGATTTGTTGTATTTCAGACTCAGAATCTTTAGTTTCCATATATTCTTCAAAATCAAGAATACCAACTCCAATTTTTCGGTATTGGCCCACAATTTGTTTGGCCTCTGGGGTAAACTTTATAACCTCTAAAATACCATCCAGCAAACGAACTGAGGTTTCAATTGTGGATTGAATTTTAACTTCATCCAAGTTCTTATTCTTATCTAAATGGCTCAATAAAATTATATCTCCGAAGGGTGTGGCTGGGCGGTCAACGATTTGGCTAGAAATGGCTAAATCTTCAGTCTTATCGCTAAGTTTAAATAGGTTTTGATTTAGAACATCTTGATACCTTTTTTGCCAATATTGTCCAAGCTCTGGTGTCGATTCAGTTTGAGCAACTAATTTAATAATTTCAGAAAGCGTAATGCTGGTCATGACACCAGTTTAGCATACAAAAACTATCATGGCAAACAAATTATTTGCCTAGTAAAAGGGGCTAATCGTAGGTTACTTACTTAGCTTTTGGTAGACTGAATCTAGTTTTTTGAAATGATCTAGCTTGCAATTTTCAAGGATAGCTTCAAACAGTTCATTACTTTTCAAAAGCCTGCTTTTATCTTCTACAAGACACCCTAAACATCCATAAAGCTTGGCTACTATTTTGCGAATATTTTCAATTTGATAATCATTTTCAAGGTCATTCATATAAATTTAGGCTATTAAAATAAAGTTTGGGTACAAAAATGACATTAGTTCGTGGGATGTTATTAATGAAGTTATAGCAGATTATGGCAAGAATGTTGGAGGTGCCCCGATATATAGGCAAGATAATATATTTAGTAAATACTTACCCGACTTAAACGGCAACACAATTCCTGATTACATTGAACTTGCCTTTAAATATGCTCACGAAGCTGATCCACAAGCCAAGCTTTTTTACAACGATTACAATATTGAGTACCTGGATGCTCAAAAAGTTAATGATATGAAAGAAGATAAACTGGCTTTAGTGAATAAAAAATCTCAGTCTGCAATGGATATGGTAAAAAGCTTAATTGCCAATAAAGTACCTGTTGATGGTGTAGGAATTCAAGCACATATAGCCAGTAATTCAGTTTTGGATACAGATTTTGAAGATCAATTCTCACTTCAGTACTACCCACTTTATCAAACTATGCAAGCCTACCAGGCACTTGGAATGGAGCTTAGAATTTCTGAAATGGACGTTAGGGTGTCTGCCCCTTCGCCTGAAAAACCAAGCCAAAAAGATCTTGATAAGCAGGCAGCTACATATGCCAATTACCTACTAGCCTGCAAATTAACTGATAGCTGTACAAGCTTTACTGTATGGCAGTTTTCGGATAATTTTGTTTGGTATTCAGGTCAAGGTTTTCCAGGTAAAAAAGAAGATTATCACCCTAATATTTTTGATCGCAACTGGCAGACAAAGCCTGCGTATGAGGCTATGCTTAAGGTGTTGAAAGAGGGTTAGTTGTTTAGCCACTGAATCATTTCTTTGGCATTTTTAGGATCTGACTCAGCAGATTTCATAGAGGCCGACAGACTTTTTTCTTGCTCATCAGTAAGGTAAATTTGCTCTGAAGAATTTACAACCGTATCGCCTTGAATTAAAACAAGATTAGGATTATTTTCTGCAAGCTCCAAAAGCTCTTTAGTAAAACCAGGCCTGGAGACTAAACAAAAGTATTCACTTCTGCCTGCCTGTCCCCATTTTACAGACTTTGCTTTAAACTTTAGCTTGTTTAATACTTCCATTTCAACTGGTTTTTCAGTCCATTTAGTTTCCACGAATAAAATACTATTTGTATCTTCATTTAGACCCACTAAATCTATCTCGTTGGCGCCATCCCACCACCTTCCAAGCTCGTAAAAAACTGGTAAAATCCCTAGTCTTATAGTATTTTGGATAAATTCAAGAGTGCTTTCTTCGTAGCTTTTGGCTATCAAACTATTTAAAATTTGAGATTTTGAGCCTATTAATTCCTGATAAAAACCTGAGCTAATTTTACTAATATTTGGGAATATAAAACTAAAATAAAACCTTAGGAATCGGTCTTGAATATAGTAGCTACTTTTTTTGTTATTTTCTTTATTTTTTTCAGTAATTGGGATTTGTTTTTGAATCAAACGAAGCTCAATCAGGTTTTTCAAATAAAAAGGTAATTGGCTGCTGTTTAGGCCAGTAATTTCTTGAATTTGGCTAAATTTGGATCTTTTTAAGCCCACAGCTTTAAGAATAGTTAGATAAATTTTGGGATCTTGAAATTCTTCATTGATCAATAGTTCAGGTTCGCTACCTAAAAAACTATTACTTTTCAAAAAATAGTGCTCCAAATTGTATTCTAAAGATTTCTTCGACTCCAACACCTGTAAATAAGCTGGGATACCCCCAACCAAAGAATACAGACTAAATTGCAATTGAAAATCTGGAGTTTTTAAAAAGTCTTTGGCTTCGTTAAAAGAGAATGGTTCTAAGAGCATGTTTGCTGTTCTTCTGCCGTATAGCGGTGAGGAGTAGTTTAAAGCGTGCTGATACATCATATTTATGCTCGAGCCCATCAAAATTAACAGTGTGCGGGTATTTTTTAAACGCTCATCCCAACCGTATTGAAAGAGTGAAGGTATTGCCGAATCAGATTCCACTAAATAAGGAAATTCATCCACTACTATTACCCTGTCTTTTGGTTCCTGGAGTAGGCAAACCTTTAGTTGATCAAAAAAGTCTCTCCAAGAATCAAAATTGATTTTAGAAGCCGTTTCAAACCCTAATTGGGATAAAATCGCAGTACTGGCAGATTTTAACTGATCTCTTGCGGAGGTTTTACTAGCTAAATAGTAGCAGGCAGATTTGCCCTTTATAAATTCTTTCACAAGCTCAGTTTTACCCACTCTTCTTTTGCCATACAATACTAAAAATTGGCTTTTATCTGGTACTTTTAACCATAAATCGTTTAATTCTTGTAATTCTATTTTTCTACCAAAAAAGTCTTGAGGCATATGAGTTGTATTTATACATAGAATATTCTATGCTAGAATGAACTATGTGTCAAATATTTAATCATGAGCATGGAAATTGACTAAAAACCTTTTTTTGGATTCAAGAGCTTAGTTAAATAATATCAAGTATTTGCTTTTGAAGTCTTAGTAATTAAATTGCAAATAAAAGCCACAGCCTACTTAAAAATTTATGTCAGACTCAATTCAAAATAAAACCAGAACAACAATTGCCAATTTCAGCATTCATCCAGGTGCTTCAATAGTTGGATTCTTTTTTATAAATTTTGCGGTTACTTGGGTTAGTTTACTTTTAAAATTACCACTTCAAAGCTGGCACTTTTGGCTTAGTAGTGGGCTCAGTATTATCTTTAGTATTTGGCTTGGTTGGAGACTTTTTACAAATCTTAAAGCTTTAGCAGCAGTAGCTTTAACTGTAGCGTCACTGGTTATTACTATTGGTAGTTTCGTCGTATCTTTGAATGTGAGTCAAAAATTTTACGACCTGTCTTACGATGGTCAGGCTTACCATGGAGAAGCAATTATTGAGCTCAATGAAGGCTGGAATCCTATTTACGAAAGGGCTCCAGGTTATGGAGGCGGCACTCACTCAATTTGGCTCAACGCCTACCCAAAGGCTTCGTGGTTAAATAGTGTTAGCATTTATAAAGTAACCGGTAATATTGAAAGTGGGAAAACTATTTAGCATGTGGCTTTTGATAGCCGCATTTGCTTTTGCTTTGGGTACACTTTTAAAAAAATAAACAAATTACATTATGTTTGGGCATTAATATTAGCGATTTTACTTGCTGCCAACCCAGTAAGTTTATATCAAATTACAAGCTATTACATTGACGGGCAGATGAATTCACTGATGATAACCTTACTGGCACTTTTTAGTCTAATTTTTACAACAGATGATAAAAAGGAACTTAATAACTATAAACTATTATTAGTAGTTTCCGGTATTTTATTGATCAATATTAAACTAGTTGGGCTTATTTATGCTGCAATATTTTTAGCTGCATATATAGGATTTATTATAGTTAGAAAGAACTTAATTTTCCGCCAAATTATATTCTTAACATTACTTATAGCTATAGGTGGAGTAGGGCTATTTGGTTTTAGCTCATTTGTAACAAATCAAATTTACAATGGTAATATTTTGTACCCTATATTCGGCAAAAATACTTACGATTTTAAATCAGAAAACCTGCCAAATAATTTTAGAACAAAAAATAATCTTGAAGTGGCACTTTACACGCCTTTCTTAGAATCAGATAATACTAGAGGCGAGAAAGATATTGGAAATTTTAAGATCCCATTAACAATAACAGGTGTTGAATACAAAGCTTTTGCAGGTTCAAATGCAAAAAAAGGAGGGTTTGGACCATTATTTGGAGGCACCTTAATTTTAAGTGGATTGATTCTAGTTTGGTTTTTATTTATACAATACAGAACTAAGAGAACTTTAAATGATGATGAAAATTCAGAAAAGAACAAACTCTATAAACAGAATTGGACTAGTTTCTACACGTTGTTGTTTACATTGGCAATAATTTGCTTTTCCGTAGTTTTGAATTCAGCTTCAACATACGCTAGATTCGTACCCCAATATTGGCTTTTAGTTATTTTTGTAATTGGGTTCGCCTTTATTTCAAAGTTCAAAACGCTAAAAGCAATTGCCTTTGTTATGAGCTGCTTGTTACTTTTTAACATATTTTTTGTTACCAAAGCAAATTTAGATTACCAGGTTGCAACTACAGATAAGTTGAAAGCAAAACTCAGCGAAGTTAAGTCTAAAACTAGTAAAGAAAAACCTTTAATAATTGACTTTAATAACGCTACAGCAACTAGGCAGCGTTTGAAAGATTTTGGAATTTACTATCAAGATTCAAAGACCTTAACATGTAAAAGTAAAACTCAGTATTATTTTCCAGATAATGAGAGTGATGTTTGCTTAATTAAATAGTCTTATTTTAAATTTTCAATAAACCAAACTAAAACCAATTTTAGAGAGTTAAAGTCTCCACTAATGACGGATTCCGACAAATCGGACAGCTACTGTCCCAAATGCAGACATCTGCTCTCCGATAACACAAATTCTGTTGCTTAAGTTTAGTTTTTAAATATCTCTGAGAACACTCTCGCGATATTTTTTGACATTTCCTGAAAAGTGTACCATACCAGCATATCCTTTGCTTTTTACAGCAAAAAATAACCACTTTTTTATGTCACGCTCCAACTCCACTTTTAGCATTGCTCTTGTTACTATTCTTTTTGCAGGCGTATGTTTTGGAGTCTTTACAGTTTACAACGAACCCACTTCTAAAAAGGGAGAGGTTAAGGGTATAAATGAAACTAAGAGCTCAGTTAGTTCTAGTTCGTCTTTAAGTTCTAGCCTCAGCGATAAAAATATTCCTGTGTTGGATTAGGTTTTGAGACGGTGTACCCCTTAAAATATGTCAATTCCTAGGAGTCATACTCCTTAAAATAAGCTAATTTTGAGGATTTAGAGATTTAACTTGCCTTAAAAAAGTCTTAATTTCTAGGGTCATTCCCAAAAATTCGTCCAAATATTTAGTCGTGTGTTCAGTTTTTTAGAAAATTTGTTGATTAGCTTTCAAATATTGATACCTTTTCTTGATTCAGTTTCATACCTGGCCCTTTACTAAAACCAAATTCTGCCAAACAGTATAATGTATGACCCCGAAGATTCCTTTGATAGCCTTTATTGGCCTTCCTAATGCTGGAAAAAGTTCACTTTTAAACCGAATTACAGGTACTAAAAAAGCTGTAGTAGCCAAAGAAGCCCACACCACTAGAGATTTAAACTACGGTGAAGATTACTGGGAGGGTATTTACATGAGACTGGTAGATACTGGGGGTCTGGTACCTGATCCTGAAGATAAAATTATCAAAGAGGTTCAGGTTAAAAGTTGGTCGGCTATAACTGAAGCTGATCTTTTGGTCTGGGTAATTGATCGAAAGCAAAACCCTGATACAATAAGCCAAAGTATTTACCAGCGCGTTTGGAAAACAGGCAAACCTTTTATTATCGCAATTAATAAGGTGGACGATCCAAACCTGGATAAAAATATAGCCGATTACGCTTTTTTGGGAGCTAATGCTTTTATAAATCTTAGCTGTAATACTGGCTATGGAATTTCAGATTTGATGGACTTGATTGTCCTAAATTTAGAAGGTGGAGGTTTTGTTAAAAATTTTGATGCTGAGTTTGCCTTTGTAGAAGAAAAAAAGAAACGTCGAAGTCTTTTAAAAACTGTCAGACACGATAAAGATGGTGGTTTTGTGGTAATTCGAAATGATGATGGTCTTTTTGAATCTGTCAGTAAAGCAGATGTTGGTCTAGAAAGTTTTAAACCAAAGCCTAGAAAGAATGAAATTAAAAACCTGATTTTTGATCTTTCTGGTACTGTTTTTGAAGGTGTCAGTAACAAAGAATTTAGCCTAACCAAAAACTTTATTTTAGAGCAAAAAGCAGCTGGCAAAAAAGTTTATTTCCTAACCAATGCAGCTGATTATGATCTTGAAACTAGAAAAGATACTGTATTAAAATATTTTGACGGAGGCGTCACCAGTCAAGAGGCAGGCTATTTGAAGCCTGATAATCGAATTTACTTAACATTACTTAAAAAATACAATCTTAAACCAGAAGAAAGTTTGTACTTTGACGACCTTCAAGAAAATGTAAACGCTGGTAGGGAGTTATACATCAATTCAGTTTTATTTGATTACCAGATGACTAATCTGGATAAGGAACTGGCCACAGTTGAGGGCTATGATTTTAGTTTCCCAAAGGTAATGTTTTTAGGTAGACCAAATGTAGGTAAAAGTAGTCTTTTCAACGCCATGGTTGGTCATGACGTGCAAATTGTAACCGATATTGCTGGCACGACTTTGAGTGTGAATGACACCCTCGTTGAGCGAAATATTAAACGCACAATTGAAGTACCTGTTAATGAACAGGTTTTTGAGATGGAGGAAGAAAGTGAAGTTGTTGAGGGCGTTTCAAGTGAGGAATTGGAAGAAGAGATTGAAGACGAGTCTCAAGAAGTTGATAAATTTTTAATCTTTGATTTTGATGGCGTGATTGGAGATACTTATAATCAAGATATTCAAGCACTCATAAAATTTCACAACCTTACTGGAGATGAAGCTAAAGCCAAATGTATTGAAGACTTTTCCAAGCCTAGAGAAGCTAAAATTTTAGATGAAAAAGAGTTGAAAAACAGACAGAGATTTCATGATTTACATGCTAGTTTAACCGAAGAATACGGCAATCTTTTTGAAGACTTTTTATTGGAGATTTTAACGATTCCAAATGCTAAGCTTGCAATTGTTAGTAACTCCGAGCAAGAAGCAATTCAATTGTTATTGGGAGATATTTCTAAACGGTTTGATTTTATTTTACCATGGACAGGGCAAACTCATAAAAAAGAAAGAATTGAAAGTATTTGCAAAGACTGGGATGTATCAGAACAAGAAGTGTACTATTTTACAGACACAAACAACGATATTTTAGAAGTTCAGGAATTTTTAGATCCAACCAAAATTATAGGCTGTAGTTGGGGATTTTTAGGCTTTGATATTCTCAAAGAAGTCCTTCCAAAAAGACAAATTTTAAAGAAATTTTCAGATTTCAAAAAGCTTTTCCCGACTGAATTTATTGAAGAAGAAATTATTGAAGAAGTAGAAGAAGATTTGGAAGAGGTGGCTGAAACAACATTTGAAAGTGTTACGTTAAATAAAAATAAGAAGTATATTTTACTCGATTCTGTAGGTATCCGCCGTCCTGGACAACGTACTTTTGGAGCGGAAACTTTTGCTACTTTTAGGACAATTCAAATGGCCCATGAAGCTGATGTTATTTGTTTGGTGCTAGATGGTTCAATGTCGATTACTCATCAAGATCAAGTTGTGGCTGGTATTTTAAAAGAAGCTGGAAAGGGTGTGGTTATAGTTGTAAACAAAGCAGATGTAATTGATGCTGATCAACGCAAAAAGTTTATCCGTGAATTTGAAAAGAAATTTAACTTTTTAAAGATTGAAGATTTTGTGTGGGTGTCGGCCGAACAAAGAATGAATTTACAGGGAATTTGGAATAAAGTGGACGCTTCCCTGGAACAGCAAAATAAGGAAATCTCCAGAGTACAGCTCAGAAAACTATTCAACTTTTTGATGAAAAAGAAACCACCTCAAAAGCTTAGAACCAAGAAAAAAGCGATTATTTATGATTTGTTACTCCTGAAAAAGTCCCCGCTAACCTTCCAGATTCTAGTAAAAGATAGAAAAACATTACACTGGTCTTACCTAAGGTTTGTAGAAAATATGCTGAGGGAAAACTTTAATCTAGCTGATAATGAAATGGTGATTAAAGTAGGTGAAGTGAAACAGAATAAGGTGATTAATTATTAGAGGAAAAGAATCTGTTAATTCGACAATTATAGTAAAATTTGTAAGGTTTTGCATGTCTATTTTGCTTTAAATTCAATTAATGTCCTACACTAATGATATACCTATTCCGCTAACAACACCAACTTCTACTAACTAATGAATTACACAACTTATCTTCAAATGATTCTTTCGTGTGAATTTGATTTCTGATCTCATTCTTAGTAGTACCCCAACTTGGTTCTAT
>Ga0194059_1000211_pt1 | contig 28673 bp, 31 predicted proteins | sample SepL6211m_MetaG_FD_163426 | JGI IMG/M metagenome (GOLD analysis project Ga0194059, IMG submission 163426) | Anoxic zone freshwater microbial communities from boreal shield lake in IISD Experimental Lakes Area, Ontario, Canada - Sep2016-L626-11m | ecosystem: Environmental > Aquatic > Freshwater >...
CTTCTCCTTGGGGTTTGTACGAATAGAGTCTTATTGACCAACTGCTCAACAATGTACCATTATTTAACTTTTGGTCAATAAGCCCAACTTCGGATAAACCCTGATCTTCATGCGCCTCACTCAAGACGGTATTCCAAACCCACGGATAGCAAATAAAGTTGCTATCCCATCTGCGCCTGTTCGTCGCAGGATGAATACTACTGACCGCAGACGCCAAATCGTTGATGGTGCTATTCAATTTTTTGCTACACATGGCTTGGATGGTCAGTTGCGTAATCTCACGAAAGAGCTTGGAATTACTCATACCCTGCTCTACCACTACTTTCCAACAAAAGATGCCTTAATTAAACAGGTTTATGAAGATGTTTTTGAGTCTCGTTGGAAGCCAGAATGGGAAGAGCTGCTCGATAACGCCAAACTTTCTCCAGAAGAAAAACTCAACGCTTTTTATTTAGATTACTCTGCCACCGTCCTAACCTATGACCTCGTTCGCATTTTGATTTTCTCGGGCTTGAGCGATCATTCGATTAGCGATCGCTTCTTTGAAATGCTGCGTTCACGCTTACTGCCAAGATTAATCCGAGAAACTCGTAAATATTGCCAACGCAATACCCGTGCAAAGCCCAAGCACAGGGAGCTAGAGCACTTAATGGGATTACATGGCGGGATCTTTTATATTGGCATCCGTCGCTGGATTTACGGCCAAGCTATATATGACGCCAGCAGCCCCCATGCTGAACAAGAAATTATTCGGGATAGGATCAGCTCCTATCTACATTCTGCAAAAACATTGTTTAACAAATAGAAAGCCATCATGTCTAACTTAAGCCTGAATCACTTTTCTATTCGGAGTTTAGAAATTGAGAAGACCTCCGCCTTTTTTAATCAGGTTCTTGGATTAACTATTGGCCCACGTCCAGAGTTCCCATTTCCTGGTGTGTGGCTCTATAACGGCGATGAGAGCAGCTGGTCTAATGCGGTATTACATTTAATCGCTATCGATAAAAATGATCCTGAAGGCCTTAAGAAATACTTAGGCGATCGCGATACAAGCTCGCTCCACGGTTCTGGTGCTGTTGACCATATTGCTTTTTTTGCAAGCGGTCTAGAAGACAAGATTGAATTACTTAAAACGCTAAAGGTACCCTATCGCGAACGCACGGTACCCGTACTGAAGCTGCACCAAATATTTCTAGATGATCCAAACGGTGTAGTTATTGAATTGAACTATCCTGCCGCTGAAAAAGCAGTCCTTGATGCAAAGGCCGCATAAAAAGATATGGCAAAAATTCTGGTAATTGGTGGATCACTTGGCGGCCTGTTTGCGGCAAATATATTGCTGCGCCAGGGGCATGATGTCACCCTATTAGAAAAAGCGATGGGCTCAATGGATGGTCGCGGCGCAGGCATTGTGACGCACGATGCATTGGCAGATGCCTTGCGAGCAGCAGGCGTTAAGGTTGACGAAAACCTAGGCGTTCCGGTGACGGGTCGCGTTACTCTAGGAGCAGATGGAGGTCGACTCGGTGAAATGGTCTTACCGCAAGTACTAACATCTTGGAGTCGTCTCTATCACATGCTTAAGGAAGGCTTTCCAAATGAACGCTACCTACAAGGTAAGACTGTAAAAATTGTTACTCAAGATAGCAATTTAGTCCAAGTCAGCTGTGAAGATGGCAGCAAGTACGAGGCGGATTTACTCATTGCCTCTGATGGCATTCGCTCAGCAATACGCGCGCAAGTCGCCCCAAATATTCAGCCAGAATATGCTGGATATATCGCTTGGCGTGGCGTCTGTGATGAAAGTCATTTATCCAAGTACACCTTAGATACCCTTTTTAATTACTTTGGATTCTGCCTGCCTAATGGCGAGCAGATGCTTGGATACCCCGTTGCTGGGCCCGGGAATAACACGCAAGTTGGGCAGCGTCGCTATAACTTTGTTTGGTACCGGCCTGCCTCTGAAGATAAAGATCTGATTGACTTACTCACGGATGCCGATGGCAATTACTTCCCCCTTGGAATTCCGCCGCTGAAGGTTTCTTGGAAACATATTGCACAAATGCGTGAGGCTGCAAGAGCCATTCTGGCACCACAGTATGCCGAGATACTTGAAAAAACTGCCGCCCCATTCTTGCAACCCATTTATGACGTGAGATCAGAGCAAATTGTTTTTGGAAGAATTGCTCTAATGGGTGACGCTGCTTTTGTTGGCCGTCCGCATGTAGGCATGGGCGTCACCAAAGCGGGCGATGAGGCTTTAGTGATTGCCAGATATATTTCTCAGTTGGGAGCTACCCCAGCGGCCTTAGTAGCCTACAGTAAAGAGCGATTGGCCCTAGGACAGCAAGTCGTAGCCAGAGCACAGTATTTGGGTCGATATATGCAGGCTCAGGGATTAAAGGGAAATGGCGATAGTAGTAACCTGAAAAGGAATGCTGATACTGTGATGTCTGAAACGGCGATTGATATCAGCGCCCTTTTAGCCCAAGGAAAGGCTGTACCTGAAGCCACACATTAATTTGGGCATTCAGTTAAGATTTACAAAATTACAAAAACGCATCAGATTTATTAACTGTTTTATATGGAGGAGACACCATGAAACAAAAAGTAACGAATCAGACAAGAAGAAAGATTCTCATCGGCGGAGCTGCTGCAGCAAGTACGCCACTTTGGATGAGCGGTGCAAGTGCTCAAACAGATACCATCAAAATTGGTTTTCCAACTCCACTGACTGGCGCCTTCTCTGCAGAAGCACAAGATCAAGTAAAAGCTGCAGAACTAGCAATTAAAGAATTTAATGATGCTGGTGGTTTTAATGGTCGTAAAGCAGAGCTATTGGTGCGTGATGACAAACTCAATCCAGGCGAAGCTGCAACCCGCACTTTAGAGTTAATTGAAAAAGATAAAGTCAATTATGTTGTTGGCTCACTCTCAGCAGCAACCCAACTCTCCATTAATGCAGTTTGCAAAGAGCGTAAGGTTTTATTCAATTCCATCAGTCAATCCGATGCGATCAATGAAGCTAAAGACTGGAGCGTCTACACTTTTCACGAGGCCCTCAATCCAACAATGACTGCTGGTGCTGTTGCGCGCTATAGCATTCCGCGCTTCGGTAAAAAGATTGTCTTCTTAACGGCCGACTACGCTTATGGCCATGAAATGGTTCGAGCATTTGAGCGCGTGGGCAAAGAAATGGGTGCCACGACCCTAGCTGATATTCGTCATCCATTAGGTGCTTCTGACTATTCAGCCTTCTTACCCCGTATTAAGGCCTTAAATCCCGACATCTTGGTACTCTGTAATTTTGGTCGTGATCTTGTCAATGCTGCCAAGCAATGTACTGACTTCGGCTTAAAAGCGAATATGAAGATCGTTGCTCCCGTTCTGCTCTACACCTCACGTCTGGCCGGTGGACCAGAAGCCTTTGAAGGCATTCTTGGTGGCACCTCTTACTACTGGGGGCTGGAAGATCGCATCCCCAGTGCCAAAGTATTTAATGATGCCTTCCGAAAAATGTATAACGGTTCAGTGCCCTCCGATTACGGTGCACTAGGCTACGCTGGTATCAAGAGTGTCCTGGCCGCTATCAAGATTGCTAAATCTACTGACACTTTAAAAGTGGTGTCTGCGATGGAGAATATGAAATACGACTGGTATAAGGGTCCAGAATACTATCGTAAATGCGACCACCAAGCAGTGCAGTCGGTCATCATCGTAGAGTCCAAATCTAAGAATATGAAAGACAAATACGACGTCTTCAATATTTTGACGATTGAACCTACTACCGAGAAAAATATGCGTAGTTGCGCAGAGTTAGGCCATAAAGCCTGATCCTGAAATTTCAGGGTTGATCGTTGATTAACCCTGATTCACTCCCCTGAAGACTTTGGTCTAAGGGGAGTTTTTCTGAGTACATCTATGACCGGACTTTCATTCGAACTTTTATGCATGCAGTTGCTCACGGGGATTGCCTTGGGCAGTATTTATGCGCTGCTTGCTCTTGGCTTATGCCTGATTTTTGGCATGCTCAATGTGGTCAATTTTGCGCATGGCGCATTCTTCATGGTTGGCGCATTCTTGGGCGTCTATTTTTTGGGTATCACTGGCAATTTTTGGTTTAGTCTCATCCTGACTCCGCTCGTAACCGGTGGTCTAGGTTTAATTACGGAGCGCTTCTTAGTGCGCCCACTATATGGTCGCGGCGCTGACTACCCTCTACTCCTCACCTTTGGCCTTTCATATGTTCTGATTGAAGCGATGCGGGTTACCTTCGGCATTGAAGGTCTACCCTCTATTACGCCAGAGGGTTTAGGCGGAACCATGGATGTTGGTATTGGCACCTTCCCTAAATATCGTCTATTCCTGATTGCTGCCACTGCATTTATTATTTTTGCTGTCTGGTTGTTTATTCAAAAAACACGTTATGGACTCATTATCAAAGCGGGCGCTGCTGATCCAGAAATCGTCAAAGTCTTAGGTGTTGATATCGCCAAAGTATGGCTGCTGGTATTTGGTATGGGGTGTGCAATTGCTGGCCTCTCGGGCATCTTGGCATCACCAACCCGTTCAGTTAATCCAGAGATGGGCATTCCGATTCTGGCGGAATCATTTGTTGTTACAGTTGTTGGTGGCATGGGCTCACCAGCAGGCGCAGTAGTTGCCGGCCTTTTGGTTGGTGTTGTCTACAGCATGACTTCACTATTCTTTCCTGATCTTGCAGAGCTTTCCATCTTCGTCCTCATGGCAGTTGTTCTACTGATTCGTCCGCAGGGTTTGTTCGGCAAAGCGGGGGCAATGGGCTAAGGCTCGGGAAAACTTATGAGTGCATTTTTTCAATTCATTGCTCGTCATCGACTGTTTGCTAGCATTCTGTTTTTGATGGTCTTCCCCTTCTTCATGCCTTATGAAGCTTTGGCTGTCAATATCTTGATCTTTGGTTTGTTTGCCATGGGCTTTAACCTACTGTTTGGTTATATGGGATTACTCTCATTTGGGCATGCTGCATTTTTAGGAATTGGCAGTTACCTCACTGGCATCAGTATTGTTCATTACTCCTTACCCTGGGGTACTGCGATTTTGATTGGTGTTATTGGGGCTGCGATTGGCGGGCTCATTATGGGCTTCTTAGCGATTCGAACACGGGGCATTTACTTCTCCATGGTGACGCTGGCGCTTGGTCAAATCATGTATTACATCTTCTACAAGGCAGAAAGTTTTACCGGTGGGGAAAACGGCTTGCGGGGCGTTAAAGTAGAGACCTTTAATATCTTTGGTGTGCCGGTCGATTTTCTCAACCCCCTCATCAAGTACTACATCATTCTGTTCTTTGTGGCCATCGCACTTTGGCTGATCTCTCGCATCCTCAATTCACCACTCGGCGCTGTCATGGAGGCTATTCGTGAGAATGAGAAGCGTGCAGCGGCCTGTGGATTTGACGTAACCAAAACAAAATTGCTGGTATTTGTTTTATCGGCGGCCATCTGCGGATTGGCGGGATCACTTCGAGCATTGCATTTATCGATTGTTCCCATCGATTCACTCCACTATCTGCAGTCAGGTCAAGCGGTCATGATGAGTATCCTAGGGGGCATGGGCACTTTCTTTGGTCCATTTATAGGCGCTGCAGTGATGCTCTACTTAGAGGATGTGACCACCACCTTCACCAAACATTGGATGGCGGTCATTGGTCTAGTCTTTATGTTCTTTGTACTATTCTTTCCTAAAGGTATTTGGGGAACCATTCTGAGCAAGCTACATATCAATCAGGATGTCCAATAATATGAACAGCATAGATCAAACGCCTATTCTTGAGGCGCGAAATGTCAGTAAACGCTTTGGTAAGTTCAAGGCATTGAATGATGTTTCCACGCGCTTTATGCCTGACACCATCACAGCTATCATCGGCCCCAATGGTGCGGGGAAAAGCACCTTCTTTAATGTCCTCAGCGGGGCCTTCCCCCCTTCTAGCGGACAAATTCTGTTTAATGGAAAAGATATTACTGGCATCCCACAACATGAATTTGCGCGCATTGGTATTTCTAAAAGTTTTCAGATCACCAATGTTTTTAAGCAACTTTCAGTTCATGAAAACGTTCGTGTTGCTGCACAAATGGAAACTTCGCGCTATAACTTTCTGAGTAATGCGAAAAACTATCAAAAGCCCATCGAGCTCGCGGATCAGCTATTGCGTAGGGTGAACCTAGATCACCTACGGAACAAAACAACGGGTGATTTAGCCCATGGTCAGCAGCGTGCATTAGAAATCGCCATGGCTTTAGCCTGCAACCCTAGCCTGCTATTGCTGGATGAGCCCACCGCAGGAATGTCTCCCGAAGAGACTATGGTCATGATGGACCTCATTCGCACGCTGGCTAGCGAAAGAACGGTGATCTTGGTTGAGCACAAGATGAAACTCATCATGGGGCTTTGCAAGCGGATTATTGTTCTTCACCACGGCGAATTTCTGGCAGAGGGAACTCCTGAAGAAATTCAGAATAATGCTGAAGTACGCCGTGTGTACCTAGGCCAAGGCTAAAGGAATTAGGGTTAAATATGTTGCGAGTAGAAAACTTAAATGCCTGGTACGACAGAAGCCATGTCCTGCAAGGCGTATCGCTTGAAGTCAATAAGGGCGAAATTGTGACGCTCATGGGCCGTAATGGCGCTGGTAAAACTACCACCCTACGCTCGCTTATGGGCCTCTTATCTAAGCGTCAAGGTAATGCCTTTATCGATGGCACATCATTCCTGGATTTAGCTGCTCACGAGCGCTACCACCTAGGTCTAGCCTATGTTCCAGAAGATCGCCGCATTGTTCCAGGGCTCACCGTTAAAGAGAATCTGGAGTTGGGAGTGATTGCCAAAAAGAATCATGGCGATATCAGTGCTATGGTCGACGAGATTGCTGAGATCTTCCCTCGCCTTAAAGAGCGCCTTCATCAGGATGGCACTTCAATGTCTGGTGGTGAACAGCAGATGCTAGCAATTGCCAGGGCAATGATTGGTAAACCAAAGGTCATCTTATTGGATGAGCCATCTGAAGGCATCATGCCGGTTCTTGTAGATGAAATGTTTGAACTCTTTTTAAAACTCAAACAGCAAGGTCTGACCATTTTGCTAGTTGAACAAAACGTCCAGCAAGCGCTGAAGATTTCTGATAGGGCTTATATTCTGGATCAAGGTGAAATTGTGTTTCATGACACCGCTCAGCATCTTTTAGAAAATGATGAGATTCAACAAAAATATTGCGCTGTTTAAATCAAATGAAGCCAGTGGCCTAACTGGTGCCAAACACTATCAGGCACTAGAGTAAGTAACCATGTCATGGTGAGGTAACGCAGGAGCTTGCCAAAAAACATGTAGATCAAACAAGGTGTCCATGCAAGGCGCAACCATCCAGCAGCTAAGCATAGAGGATCACCTAAGCCGGGCAGCCAAGATAACAGCAGTACCTTTGGTCCATGCTGCTCCAACCACGCTTTCACGCGACTATTTTTCGGGCCCTTAAGTGACTTCAGTTTGCTATGAGCAACTAAACCTAGCCACCAATCAAACATGCCGCCACAGGTATTGCCTATCGTGGCAATTAGTATCGCAATCCAATAGAGGTCCGGATTGACGGTGATGTAGCCAAATAAGATGGGTTCTGACCCAACTGGCACAAGAGTTGCAGAAATAAAGGAGCTAATAAAGACTGCTGGCAATCCAATCGATGGCATCCCAAACCAGCCGAAGAAATGCTCAAACATTTGCTCCATTAAGCGAGAACCCCGGATTTCTTCAGAATAGTAATTTGCTCTGCTGTTAAACCAGCTGATTTCATAATGGCATCAGTATGTTCTCCTAGCGTTGGAGCCCGATGACGAATAGCCCCTGGATTATGCGAGAGTTTTGGAATAATTCCTGGCACTTGCACCTTGAGGCCATCAGCACTTTCTACAGTTTCGATCACACCGCGCGCCTGATAATGTGGATCTTCAGCGATATCCTTGGCGGTATAGATTTTTCCAGATGGCACTTGGGCCTGAATCAATCCCTTTAGTACCTCATCTAAGCCAAGGGTAGCAGTCCAAGTATTAATAGCCGCGTCAATCTCTATTACCCTCTTAGCCCTGCCATCGTTCTGAGCCAGACTTGGATCATCACCCAAATCAGACCTACCAATGAGAGTCATTAACCGCTTAAAGATAGAGTCACCATTACCAGCAATCAGGACGTACTGACCGTCACCACAGCGGTAAGCATTTGACGGAGCAATGCCAGGCAAAGCGCCGCCAGCAGGCTGACGAATAGCGCCAAAGACTGAGTACTCTGGTAGCAGACTCTCCGTTAAATTAAATATAGATTCATAAAGGGCCACATCAATCATTTGCCCTTTGCCGCCACGCGCATCACGCTCATACAAAGCAAGCAAAACGCCTAGGGCCCCATGTAAGCCAGCAATGGTGTCGCCCAGCGACACCCCTGCACGCACGGGAATTTCATTAGGATGACCGGTGATGTAACGCAGACCAGCCATGGCTTCGCCAATCGCCGCAAAACCAGGTTCATCACGTTTTGGCCCATCTTGCCCATAACCAGAAATGCGTAGCATGATGAGCTGAGGATTTGCTTTGTGCAGCTCTTCCCAACCCAAACCCCACTTCTCTAAAGTCCCAGGACGAAAATTCTCAATCACAACATCCGCCTCTAGCGCTAAACGACGTGCTATCTCTTGACCTTCTTGTACGCGTAAGTCCAAGCAGATCGATTGCTTGTTACGTGAGTGTGCTTGCCACCATACAGAGGTACCCTTATGAAGCATCCGCCATTTACGTAAAGGGTCACCCTCACCTGGGGATTCGACCTTAATAATTTCAGCGCCAAAATCAGCTAGAGTTTTAGATGCAAATGGGCCGGCAATCAATTGCCCCAGTTCTAAAACTTTAATTCCTGAAAGTATCTGTTTGGGCTTTAAATTCATGTTCTCTTCAAAGTCTGATGTGCGATTGCTTATCTTAATCCGCTATTTTCACGGATTTTCAAAACTTGCTTAAACTATCGGTAATAGCCCTTCATGTGCTGTAAATCATAACAATAGAGACTTCAATGAACCACCCCATTCCCAAGCCCGATCAATATCAAGATATGCGGGAGGCATTACGCGACCTGTGTGGGAGCTTTGACTCAGCTTATTGGCAAAAAGTAGACCATGAGCGCGGCTATCCAGAGGCTTTTGTAGATGCCATGGCAGAAGCGGGATGGCTAGCCGCCCTAATTCCTGAAGAGTATGGTGGATCTGGACTCGGACTTGCTGAAGCCTCGGTCATCATGGAAGAAATCAATTTCTCAGGTGGCAATGCTGGCTCTTGCCATGGTCAGATGTACAACATGGGTACTTTGCTGCGCCATGGCTCTGATATTCAAAAACAGCTATACCTTCCAAAGATCGCTACCGGTGAATTACGCCTGCAAACCATGGCAGTTACCGAACCCACAACGGGGACTGACACCACCAAACTCAAAACTACGGCCGTTAAGAAGGATGATAAATACATCATCAATGGTCAAAAAGTGTGGATCTCCCGCATTCAGCATTCTGATCTCATGATCTTATTGGCGCGCACCACTCCACTTGCTGAAGTGAAGAAAAAATCTGAAGGAATGTCGATCTTTATTGTCAACTTAAAAGATGCGATTGGCAAAGGCATGGAAATTTCACCGATTGCCAATATGGTAAATCATGAGACCAACGAAGTCTTCTTCGATAACTTAGAGATTCCTGCTGAGAACCTGATTGGCCAAGAGGGTCTAGGCTTTAAATACATCTTGGATGGCCTCAATGCAGAGCGCGTACTGATCGCAGCTGAATGCATTGGCGATGGCTATTGGTTTATAGATAAGGCTAGACGCTATGCCAATGATCGCGTAGTGTTTGATCGCCCCATCGGTAAAAATCAAGGGATCCAATTTCCAATTGCGGATGCTTTTATTGAAACTGAAGCCGCTAATCTTATGCGCTTTAAGGCTTGCGAACTCTTTGATAACCAGCAGAATTGTGGTGCCGAAGCGAACATGGCCAAGTATCTTGCAGCTAAAGCTTCATGGGAAGCCGCTAACGTCTGTCTGCAAACCCATGGTGGCTTTGGGTTTGCTAATGAATACGATGTCGAGCGTAAGTTTAGAGAAACGCGTCTGTATCAAGTGGCGCCAATCTCAACGAATTTGATTTACTCCTATATCGCAGAACACGTTCTTGGTTTGCCAAGATCGTTCTAAGAGAAGCTCAGATATGACATTAAAACAAGTGCGTCCGCTTGATGGCATTACCGTTGTTTCCTTAGAGCATGCCATTGCCGCCCCTTTTTGCACCCGCCAACTAGCTGATCTCGGTGCGCGAGTCATTAAGGTCGAACGTCCTGGCTTGGGTGACTTTGCCCGTGCCTATGACAAACAAGTTAATGGACTGTGCTCCCATTTTGTCTGGGTGAATCGCTCGAAAGAAAGTCTGACCCTAGATCTGAAACAACCATCCGCACTAGCAGCGCTCAAAACCTTACTAAAGACGGCTGACGTCTTAGTGCAAAACTTGGCTCCAGGTGCCGCAGCTCGCATGGGTCTCACAGCTGAAGCCTTGCAAAAAGAAAATCCACAACTCATTCTGTGCGATATCTCCGGCTACGGTAATGACGGTCCTTACCGCGATAAAAAGGCCTATGACTTATTGATTCAAAGTGAGGCTGGGTTTTTATCTGTCACAGGTACGCCAGAGTACCCTAGCAAATCTGGCAACTCGATTGCAGATATTGCCGCAGGCATGTATGCCTACACCAATATTCTTGCCGCCCTGCTGCAAAGAGGTAAAACAGGGAAGGGCTCGGTCATTGATATTTCCATGTTGGAATCATTAGGCGAGTGGATGAGTTTTCCAATGTATTACGCCTTTGATGGCGCTGAGCCACCCCCTAGAAACGGTGCATCACATGCCACCATCTACCCTTACGGCCCTTTCAAGGCGGGCGATGGTGGGACTGTCATGCTGGGCTTGCAAAATGAACGCGAGTGGGTCCAATTCTGCGAAGTGGTATTAGAGAATGTTGCCCTAGGCAAAGATGAGCGTTTCAATCAGAACTTCAAGCGCAATGAAAAGCGTGAAGAACTGCTGGCGATTATTGATGCTTGCTTTAGAAAACTCACTACTGAGCAGGTGATTGCCAAGCTAGAAGAAGCACAAATTGCGAATGCACGATTAAACGATATGGCTGGACTTTGGAAGCATGATCAGCTCAAAGCCCGTAATCGCTGGGTGGATGTTGACACCCCGGTAGGTCAGATCCCCGCACTGCTTCCACCTGGCCTGAACGACAGTTATGAATATAGGATGGATGCCATTCCAGCCGTGGGCGAGCACACTCACAATATCCTCTCTGAAATTGGTCTAAGTGAAGAGCAAATTCAGATCATGGCTAGTAGCAGGGCTATTTAAAGTAGCGGTGAAGCCAGGTGCGCTGCATTTTCTAATAAAGTTCGCCACCGCGGCTGCTTCTCCCAAGTTTGCGCATCGACAAAATCAGACTGCTTCAAGTAGGAGTCTACAAGCGCCTCAAGCTTGGCGCAAAAATCTTCGTTGTACACAATCAAACTAATCTCGAAGTTCAAACGCAGGCTGCGCTGATCAAAATTCACAGATCCAAAGATCGCAATACGTTTATCAATCAACATACTCTTGGTGTGCAAAAGGCCACCGCGAAATTCTGCGATATTGACACCAGCACTCAAGAGGTCGCCATAGATACTGCGACTACTCCAGGCCACTAAAGTAGAGTCATTACGTTTAGGAACAATTAAAGTAACCCTTACCCCTCGGTTAGCAGCGGCCATCATAGCCTGGATCAGACCGTCATCAGGCCCGAAATACGGAGTGGTAATGGTGAGCTCTTGACGCGCATCCATAATTGCCGAGAGCAATACCTGATACAAAATATCATCTCGATAAACTGGGCCAGAGGAAAATTCTTGAGCCAACACTCCTCCCGCTCGACCAGTACTTTCGGGATCTGGATCATTGAACTTCGTAACGCTTGTAGTTGCAACGCTCCAGTCAAAAAGAAAGGTGAGGTCAAATTGGCAAACCACTGGCCCCTCAATTCTCACTAGCGCATCAACCCACTCGCCCACCCCAGAATCTTGCTTAAAAGTTCGTGGATCAACCATATTCATACTGCCTGTCCACGCGACAGCGCCATCAATCACAAATATTTTTCGATGGAGGCGAATATCGGCGCGACGAAACTGAAATCGACCAATTTGAATAGGCAAGGCCTCGGTAACCTGAATTCCTGCATTTCTAAAGCGTTTTGGCCACTTCGATTTGAGCCAATCTTTACTGCCTAAGGAATCCAATAAGACTCGACAGGCAATACCTCGTTGTGCCGCAGCTATCAACGCCTCTCCAACGCGGTCAGCATCTCCGCCCAAGGCCCAGATATAGAACTCAAGATGCAAGCTTTTTTTGGCGCCATTAATCGCATCAATAAACTTTTGCAAAATCTCTAAGGAGTTCGTAAATAACTCAATATGATTACCCGCTATTGCCGGTGAGCCATTTTTGGATTCGGCTAGAAGACTTAATGCCCTACCCTCTAGAGGAAGAAGTTTACGATCATCCAGAAACCTCTCGCGCACGCTCTGAGTAATCGCAACGTAGTCTTTACTCATGCGTGCGATTTTGCGTGTTAGATTGCGACCCACAGGACGTTCGCCGATTAGGATATACAAGCCAATTCCCAATAACGGAAAAGTCATCACAATTAATATCCATGCAAAAGCAACCCCAACGGGCCTTCTTACAGAAATGATAAGCAAAATAAATAATGTGACCAGGGCGAAGTGGATGAAAAGTATCCAGCCCAAATTCAGATTCAGCATGGAGTTAAATACAAAACCTAATAAATCATTCACAAAAGCTCCAGTTCTGCAGTAATGCCTAAGTGATCAGATAATTTAAGCCATTCGTACAAGATATCAACCGAATGGATTTTTAATCCTCGTACATATATTCTATCCATTGGCAGTATGGGCTTAATACTTGGGAAAGTCTTCGCCGGTGAACCAGTCAGAACTTCAAAGACTTCGCTAAACCCTGCCTCTTTCATGGGTGCGCTAATACGATTACGCCAATCATTAAAGTCACCCGCTACGATCACCGGTCCGTTTTCTGTTAAATCATCTATATACCGAATAATTTCTCCGAGTTGGCGTTCGCGCCCGCCCTCAAACAATGCCAGATGTACACAAAAACAATGGATGGGTTTAGTAGAGCCCTCAAGATAAGTCACGCTATGCAATAAGCCGCGCTTCTCAAAGCGATATGCGGAGATATCGTAATTACCACCCTTATGTAGTGGAAGTTTTGACAGAATGGCATTGCCATGATGTCCATCGGGGTACTCAACATTTTTTCCGTAATGCCAGTGATGCCAAAAATCTTCCGATAGGAAGTGGGTTAATTCATTAACAGGCCATTGACCAAATCTTCTTACTCTGCCGCGGTGCTCTTGCTGTAGCTCCTGTAAAAATAGCAGGTCTGGATGATGCGCTCTCATTTTTTGGCGCAATTGATAAATAGTGGATTGGCGATGTAAGGGTGATAAACCTTTATGAACATTCATCGTCATCACGCTAAACCGGCCAAGTTGATTTAGGGGCATCGCACTATCCCTGCGCTTGTTGGCGCCTAATGCGCGCCAGATAAATTTCACCCTCAACCAATTCCTGGCACTGCATGCACTTATTACAAATAGACGCCTGCTCCCGCAACTCTTCTATAGAGCTAATCGGATGCGCATCTAGATACTCGCGTAAATCGAGATCCCAGACCTCATTGCAGAGGCAAATCACCTCAGCCATCGGTAAAAGTTAGAAGATTTAGTTGCATTAGAGCCATTTTGCCATCGCCTTGATAGAATCGAACGCATGCTTATCGCCTTTCAAGACGCCCTCTCACTTCTAGCCCATTTAGATGGCGGCGTAGTAGGGATCGTTTTGGTATCCCTACAGGTTAGCCTTACCGCCCTATTCTTTGGAACCATCTTAGGGCTACCGCTAGGAGCCCTCCTTGCGACTGAAGAGTTCAAGTGCAAAAAAGGGATCATCGTGACCTTAAATACCCTCATGGGGGTCCCAACAGTGATTGTTGGTGTGGTGGTCTATCTCCTCTTGTCCCGCACAGGCCCCCTAGGATCATGGGGATGGCTCTTTACCGCCAAGGGTATGATCATCGCCCAAACACTGCTGACAACCCCCCTAATTGCCGCTCTTAGCCGTCAAATACTAGAAGACTCTTGGCGTATTCACAGAGATTCTTTCCTCGCCCTTCACTTGCCACGTCTTTCCTATCTCAAATGGCTAATTTGGGATTGTCGCTTCTCACTGAGTATTGCCATTCTGGCCGGTTTAGCAAGGGCCATTTCGGAAGTCGGTGCGGTCATGATTGTTGGTGGAAATATTGACCACTCTACCCGGACTATGACGACTGCCATTGCCCTGGAAACCAGTAAAGGGGATCTTCCTCTTGCTTTAGCTCTGGGGATGATTCTGCTATTCATTGTGTTGATGGCCAATCTCTTTACCTTCGCGGTTCGGCAAATTGCAGAGCGTCGTTATGGTTAATCAAAACCAATCACTAGATAAGTTCATTGAGCTTAAGAATGTGCTCGTCAAGAGTGATGGCAGGACTATCCTCAATATTCCACATGCCGTCATTCCGGCCGATCGGATTACTGCCTGCATTGGACCAAATGGTGCAGGTAAGACAACCCTACTCAAACTGCTAGCTGGGTTAATTACTCCAGACTCAGGCACCGTTACCTACTCATTTTCTCCTGCAAAGACTGCTTTAGTTTTACATCACACGCCCATGATTAGAGCTTCAGCCCGGACTAATCTCAGCATGGTGATGGATGCTGACCCCAGCATTACGACAGAGCATATCAATGCCATTCTTGAGCAGACTGATTTAACCCGTCTTGCTGATAGTCCTGCGCATAAGTTATCTGCAGGCGAAAGGCAAAAGCTATGTCTTGGCAGAGTTATTCTGCAAAAACCCAATGTCGTACTATTGGACGAGCCTACCGCAAACTTGGACCCTAATACCACCGAGCAGGTGGAGCGCATGATTTGTGAATTTACCAATCAAGGCTTTGAAGTGATTTTTTCTTCTCATCAACTTGCACAAGTTCAGAGGATTGCCCAATACATCATCTTCATTGATGATGGCGAGATCAAAGAAAAAGGACCCGTAGGTCCCTTCTTCTCCAACCCCCAAACACCAGCAGCTAAGCGCTACCTACATCAAGAGCTGTTGCTTGACTAGTTACTTTGCAGCTGGCGCTGCAGCAACTACAGGAGCAACAAATGGTGGCGGCGCTACACAAGCAGCCGGAGCTGGAGCACCGGCAACCCTAAACTGATCAGCTACTTTATTTTGAGACAAGCAAAGCTTATAAGCCCCAACTTTATCCCCATACGCTGCTTTTGCTTTTGTTAAGGTTGCAGCCGCTTGAGCCTCAGGCGTTAAGGGTGGCAAGGCTGCAAATACAGCAGCACTAGCGAATGCGCAGAATGTGAAAGCAATGATTTTTTTCATGGCTTTGTCCTTATTTATTAATCTTGTTGTACCAAATTTCATGGTGCTCTTTAGCCCAGGTCGCATCTACATAGCCAGTCTTCATGCCGTCAATTGAACCTTGCATGCCGATCGTTCCGATGTAGATATGTCCCATGGCCATTGCAGTCATCAATACAGCTCCTGAGCTATGAATGATATTAGCTAACTGCATCGTGCCGCGCCAATATTGAACATCCATAAAGGGCACGATCATATCGAGTACAAAGCCTGATGCGGAAATTATTAGGCCCAAGAAAACCATGCCAAACCAGAACCAAAACTTTTCGCCAAAGTTAAAGAATCCTGCGGGAACATGTTTGCCTGAGAAAATCCCACCAAATGACAGAAGCCATGCCATGTCACCCTCTCCAAAGATGTTCTTACGAACAAACAAGAAGAAGAAAACCACAATACATAAAGTAAATAGCGGGCCCGTAAAGTTATGGACGCTCTTACAAAGCATCAAGAACGAGCCGTAAGCCATGCCGCCCATTAAAGGTAAGGCAAAGAATTTTCCGTAGAGAATCAGCAGGCCAGTGAACGCAAGAGCTAAAAAGCTTCCGGCCATCGTCCAATGAACCAAACGATCAAAGCCATTAAAACGTTTAATCTTAGAGCCCGAAAGAGGCGCATGCAATTTGATCGAGCCCTTTAGCGTGTACATCGCAATTACGCCAAAAAAGGCAATTGCCAAAAGCCAACCGCCATATACCGTAATGATTCCATTGCGAATCAAACGCCATTGCTGACCTGATCTCTGAATCAATACGCTTGCTTCCTTGTCAGGAATGCTCACATAGTTCAATGGGTCGCTATTGGCAGACTCCCAAATAGGGCCACTTGCAGGCGCACTATTTGCCGGCTGCGATTGAGCCTGAGTACCATTTGGGATGGCATTCAAATTCTTAGGGACATCAACGCCACTACGCGTTGGGAGAGGATCCATCGGCGCGCGTTCCGCCAAACAGACTCCACTCAGGACGCTTAGCGATAGGCCAAGAGCCAGAACCCAGGAGCGACTAACACTAGAGAATGATCGATTCATACAAATATCCTTAAACGTCTTCGTTATCTTTATTGTTATTTAACTGATCACTTAACGCGTAAATACTCAGACTGATTCTGATTGCGCTTATTAATCGCCTCCGTCCAGCTTCCCTGATTACCTGGCGTCCAACCCTTTGTCATGAAGCTATTGTCAGCCCCCATGTAGGGCGCAACGTCCGGACGCTTGGCAGCCTTAGCAGCAATCTCAGGAGGCTCTGAACAAGCAGCTAAGAGCACTCCCGCTGCTAAACAAACTCCGAGAGTTTTGAAATTTAATTTCATGATTTCGCTCCTGGAATTTTGTCAGCGGGAGTTGGTGTTGGCGCAGGTGATCCTGAAGGACCATAAGCTGTAGACCAACCAAAAATATTGGATCCAGCGTACTTACCATTCGATTCACGTACCGCTACACGCTTGCTATAGATGCTGGAAATAATCTCGCTATCGCCACCAATCAAAGCCTTGGTTGAGCACATCTCTGCGCACAAAGGTAACTTACCTTCCGCTAAACGATTGCGACCATACTTCTCAAACTCTGCAACGCTTCCGTTTGCTTCTGGACCACCACTACAGAATGTGCACTTATCCATCTTGCTTCGCACACCAAAGGCGCCCTTACTCAGGAACTGAGGCGCACCAAATGGGCAGGCAAATGAACAGTAGCCACAACCGATGCAGATGTCCTTGTCATGCAAAACGACGCCTTCGTCGGTGCGATAAAAGCAATCCACTGGGCATACCGCCATACATGGTGCGTCTGAGCAGTGCATACAGGCAACAGAGACTGATTTCTCTTGACCAATCACACCATCATTCACAGTCACCACACGGCGACGGTTGACACCCCAAGGTACTTCGTTTTCGTTCTTACAGGCAGTGACACAGCCATTGCATTCGATGCAACGCTCGGTATCACAAATAAATTTCATTCTTGCCATTGTGTTCTCCTGACCTTATTTTTTAACTTAGGCAAATTTTTCGATTTGGCACATGGTGGTTTTAGTTTCTTGCATCATCGTCACCATGTCGTAACCATAAGTGGTTGCAGTATTGACCGCCTCACCTAAAACTACTGGCGCCGCGCCCTCTGGGTAGTATTTACGCAAGTCAGCGCCTTGCCACCAACCAGCAAAGTGGAATGGCACAAAGGCCGTGCCTTGATCAACACGCTCCGTTACCAATGCGCGCACTTTGATCCTTGCTCCAGTTGGAGATTTAACCCAAACATAATCCCAGTTCTTAATTCCCCGGGCCTCAGCTGCTTTAGGATTAATCTCTACAAAGTTTTCTTGCTGCAACTCAGCTAACCATGGGTTCGAACGAGTCTCGTCACCACCACCCTCATACTCGACCAAACGACCAGAGGTCAGAATGATTGGGAATTTCTCGTACAACTTCTCATTCAAGTTCTTATCCTGAACTGTTTTGTACAAGGTTGGTAAGCGCCAGAAATTCTTCTTATCGGCTGCCGTTGGATACTTTCGCATCATCGGCTCATTAGTACTGTACAAAGCCTCACGGTGAATTGGAATGGCGTCTGGGAAGTTCCAAACCACAGCACGCGCCTTGGCATTACCAAATGGATGGCAACCGTTTTTCATCACAACGCGCTGAATGCCGCCAGATAAATCCGTCTTCCAATTCTTACCTTCAGCCAGCTTTTTCTCATCTTCAGTGAGTTGATCCCACCAACCGAGTTTCTTCATAAACACATGATCAAATTCTGGGTAACCAGTAGTAATGGCTGAGCCTTTAGAACATGAACCATCTTCAGCCAATAAATTCTTGCCATCCTTCTCGACACCGAAGTTAGCGCGGAAGTTACCACCACCCTCCATCAGACTCTTGCTGGTGTCATAGAGATTAGGCGATCCGGGATGTTTAATTGCCGCAGTACCGTAGCAAGGCCAAGGCAATCCATAGTAATCGCCAGTAGTGTCGTAGCCAGAAACTGGATCAACGCCGCCACGGGATTTCAAAGTCTTCGGATCGAATGTGCCAACCATTCTCATGTGGGCTTTGAGGCGCTCAGGAGTTTGGCCGGTGTAGCCAATCGTCCAGCATGAGCGATTAATCTCACGCAAGATATCTTCAACCTGTGGCTCTCTCCACTGCTTACCAGCGAACTTCGAGCTCAGCATCTTGTAGTTGGTAGACAACTCTTGACCAAAACCTAAGCGGTCTGCAAATGCTTGCATGAGCACGTGGTCAGGAACAGATTCAAATAATGGATCAATGACTTTCTCACGCCACTGGAGTGAACGATTAGACGCTGTTACAGATCCACTGGTTTCAAACTGGGTCGTCGCTGGCAACAAGTACACATTGCGGTTTTTATTAACGACATCACCTTCAGCTGGAGGCATTGCAGCCATAGCTGCTGTTGCACTTGGATATGGATCAACCACTACCAAGAGATCTAACTTATTCATCGCACGCTTCATATCGAGGCCACGAGTTTGCGAGTTAGGGGCATGTCCCCAGAAGAACAAGCCTTTGACATTGGTCTGCTGGTCAATCATGTCACTCTTTTCGAGTACAGCATCGACCCAACGAGAAACCGTTGTACCGGATTTCTCCATCATGTCAGGCGCATAACGACCTTTAATCCACTCGTAATCAACACCCCATACGCTAGCGAAATGCTTCCATGATCCTGCAGCAAGACCATAGTAGCCAGGCAATGAATCTGGGTTAGGGCCTACGTCTGTCGCGCCTTGTACGTTATCGTGACCGCGGAAAATATTAGCGCCGCCGCCAGACTTACCAATATTGCCTAAGGCTAATTGCACGATGCAAGATGCACGAACCATGGCGTTACCAATGGTGTGCTGGGTTTGACCCATACACCAAACCAAAGTGCTTGGACGATTCTTAGCCATGGTCTCAGCAACTTTATACATCTGCGCTTCTGGCACGCCGCAAGCTTGCTCTACATTTGCTGGAGTCCACTTCTCCATCACCTCTTTGCGAATCTCATCCATGCCGTATACGCGGTCGTTGATGTACTTCTTATCTTCCCAACCGTTATTAAAAATGTGATACAGCACGCCAAAGAGGAAAGGGATATCGGTTCCAGAACGAATGCGCACGTACTGATCAGACTTCGCTGCAGTACGGGTATAGCGCGGATCGACCACAATAACTTTGCAACCATTTTCCTTGGCATGCAAAAGACTGAGCATTGATACTGGATGGGCTTCTGCGGCATTGGAGCCAATATATAAAGCGGCCTTAGAATTCATCATGTCGTTATAGCTATTGGTCATCGCACCGTAGCCCCAGGTGTTTGCAACACCTGCAACGGTTGTGGAGTGACAAATACGCGCCTGATGGTCTGTATTGTTGGTTCCAAAGAATGAAACCCACTTACGCAATAAATAAGCTTGTTCGTTATTGTGTTTTGAAGAGCCAATAAAGAACAGTGAATCAGGGCTGTACTTCGTGCGGAGATCTTTCATCTGCGCAGAAATCTCTGTTAATGCCTGATCCCAAGAAATTCGTTCGTACTTACCATTCACCAACTTCATTGGATAACGTAAGCGGAAGTCGCCGTGGCCATGCTCACGCAGTGCAGCACCTTTAGCGCAATGTGCGCCTAAGTTAATTGGGGAATCAAATACTGGGTCTTGACGCACCCATACGCCATTCTCAACCGTGGCATCAACCGCACAACCTACTGAGCAGTGGGTGCAAATTGATCTCTTAACTTCAATCTTGCCCTTACCATCCAGCATGGCCTTGCTTGGCTCGGCTACCGCTTTCTGCACCAAGCTTAATTGGCTAGCAGCAATACCAGCACCTACGCCGACTCCAGAACGCTTTAAGAAAGTACGACGATCCATCGTCGGCACCGCAGCCTTTAGTCCACGCGATAGGCTACCGATCAGGCGGGAGCTGGGGGCTGAACGACTACTTTGTGGGGTATTGGATTTACGAGTCAGACTCATATGTTGTCCCTGGGAAAGAATTTTTTATGTATTGAGAGCAGTGAATGCGATAAGGCGGTAATCATTGTTTACAGCGAGGCGGTTTCGTAATACTTGCGAACATGTTCGGATAACTGGTAGCCATCATTTTTACCTTTGACGCTGCTACCAATTTCCTGAATGACTGCTTTACCAATAGTGGTTTGTGAAGCTACTGCCACAGCGCCAACAGCTGCGCTTGCACCGATAAAAAACTTTCGGCGAGAAGGCTTGTTCTCTTCAATGGATGCAGTTGTAGATTTAGTACTCATTGCATGCTCCTATTTAATTATTCTTGATCTTTGTCAAGTGTAATTGGTATTTACATTTTTGATATATTTATATCGCGCATGAAAACGGGGAGAACCCTATGCTGCGACGCAATATCAAATCATATCGAAACTCTGCCCCTCAATGGCCAGAAATTCTCTGGTGAGAGCGGCCACCGGATGGTAAAGGTGCATCTCAGGAATGCCTTCTATTGCATCGCACAACTCGTCATACCAAGGCCGAATATGGTTATTGAAAAAGATCCTTTGATTTGTAAGATTTGATATTTCCACATCATCACCGGCGATGAGGTAACGCATTACTTCACACAGCGCGGAAATATGGTCCTCAGTCTCAGTCACTTCTTCGGCAGACTCAAGGCCAAAAGTCTCTAGGGCACGACGGATCTCGACTAATGGTCGCTCGTTTAAATGGCCCGCCATATAAAAAGAGCCATTGAGAACCACATTCGGGCGCCCCACACTAATAAAGTTCAAGTCAAACTCATCGCGCCAAGCTTTTACCGTATTGGATTTAGCTACTTCAACGACGCTATGCCAAACCTTGGATAAGGGAGCATCGTCCGCTTGGCTTTCTTGACCCTCAGGAATGGAGGAGGCAATTTGATTGAGCAGGTCTTGGTCTGGCGGCTGATGCAAGAGTCGAGCGATCAAGCCATATAAGTCAGCCCTAGCAAGATCTTCTGGCAGACCCACATCACCTACTTCGGTAGAGGGATTTTCTTTTTCTTGTTCGCTCATGTTTCTTTTTTCACCATATCCACTACTCGACAATCACTGCACATCTTGAGTCTATCCATGGCCGCGCCAGCAAAAGCGCCATGCGCGCCCAACTTGGTGAGCATTAGATCAACCATTTTCAAGGTCCCAAATGGCTTACCGCAACTAATGCAGTGGAAGGCTTGGGTCTCATTGAGATCCACTCTTTGTTTACGCTGCTCAACAGTCAATAGTCGCGGACTTAAGACAAGCGCTTGTTCTGGACAAGTTTGCACGCAAATGCCACACTGAACACATTGCTTTTCAATAAAGGATAGCTTGGGTTCTTCTGGGTTATCCAATAAAGCACCTTCAGGACAGCTACCAACACAAGACATACAAAGCGTGCATGTCTCTTTATTAATACTGAGCCCACCCAAGAGAGAGGACTTCGGCAATACAACCCCTTCGATCGGAATGGGGGTCTTAGCCTGTTTTTGCAAATGCTCTAAAACCGCTTCAAGCGTCTCTCGCTTTTGATTACTCAAACCAAACGTTACCGGAGTGCACAGAGGCAATAATGAGCCACGCTGACGTAATTTACCCATAGCGAGCGAAACTGGCCCAAGGTCGTCAGCAGCGCTAGCCTGGATCAACTGAATGCGAGCATCAAATCCATAAGCATTCAGAATGGCATTCGCTAAAGCGCTTTGGGTTTCTAATGCGTCACGATAGGCTGGATCTTCATCGCCACTCAAAAGCAAGATGACTTCACTAAAGCCGTAACTCAGGGCGCCTAGCCAAAGATCTAGGCCAGTAGAAGCAATATGCTCAATGCCATAAGGCAAAACAAATGCAGGCAGGCCTTCAAACTGCTTAGACCTTAAATGGGCCGCACGCCCAAGTAGATCGATTAATTGTGTGCCGGCCTTGAGGGAATGCAATAACAAACTCGGTGCAACTATTTGCTTCGCTTTAGCGCTTTCTGAGCTAAACACATTGGCTAGTAATTTAATTTCCTTACCCTGGTGTTCAACGCTTGGGTAGTTATAGCGCATTGCGCCAGACGGACATACCGTGGAACAGGCGCCACAACCCATACAAAGATTGGGGTTGACTTCAACTGTACCCAAGCCGCTCTTAAACAAAGAACTGATTGCGCCAGTAGAGCAGACATCAATACAGGCATTGCAGCCTACTTTGCCATTGCGCCCATGGGCGCAAACTTTCTCGTTATAGGAAAAGTATTTGGGTTTTTCAAACTCGCCGATTAATTCGAGTAATTGATTGGCGACAAGCGCTTGCTCAAACGGATCCTTCCCTGGAGAAAAATAACCCTGAGGTGTCTGACTCATGCGCATCATTGGATCAACGCGTAAATCCATAATCAAATCAAATTCAGAATTTCGCTGACGCTCAACCCGATCAAACTGAATGGCTCCAATACTGGCGCAAGCCGTTACACAAGCACGATGTGATTTACATTTATCCAGATCAATCTGAAATGCATCGTCAATCGCGTTTTCTGGGCAGACATCAACACAAGCGCCACAACGCGTACACATCTCTGGATCAATTGGATTTTGGAGATCCCAGTCAACTGAAAAATGGCCAAGATAGCCGTCGAGCTTAGTAACACTTCCGGTATAGACGGGAAAATTTCTTGCAATCGGTAAGGCACTTGGCTCGGTACATAAGACCGAGACATCTAGTGAGTCACTCAATTTTTCAGCCCAAGGTAAGGCCTGTGACCCAGGCCCAACAATAAGCAATCTTCCCAGACTTTCGTAATTCACCACAGGCACAGGATCGGCCTCAGGCATTGCGGCCAGAGCAAGCAGTGCGGCAATCTTAGGGCTAGATGTTTTAGCCTCTTGGGTCCAACCAGCAACTTCGCGAATATTGACAAAGCGCAATGGCGCCACCAATGGCTTATCAGCTTGAGCGGCCAACTCATTAAATAAGGCGCCCTCTTGCGTACAGGCGACTAAGAGTGAATCATTGCCATCCAATGCCTTCAGAAACGAGCCCACCTCTTGTCGACACAAGGAGGTATGCATCGTGACGCCCAAAGCCTTGGCATCTAAAGGCATCGTGCCGTTGCAGTTACAGACTAATTTTTGGCTCATGAATCATTTTCTTCACTATTTTTCTTGTCCGCAGGAATACTGTCAGAGGAAATCTCTCCTAGTCCAGTACTTGAATGTGTGGATGTTAAATCAACTTGATCGCTAGATAGTAATTGCCGCTCACCAACTTCAGGGGAAGTGGCAGCAAGCTGCTTTTCATCATCTTCCGCACTACCATCACCCTTGCGGAAAATATTCAACATGTCTGACTGCACCATGCGCTTGAGCATTTCCAAAGGAATGGGGTCAGGCTTAGAGTAATCATCAATATAGATATCCAAGCCATCCATCACGTTGAAATGGGGATCTGAAAACATCTTTTTCAGAGCGGCTTGCTGAACGGTAGGATCCACCCCAGGCTTCATAAATGCAGAAAAGTCAGGGGCAAAACGATCGATCTTCTCAACATCCTCTAAAGTGGCAGGCGCCGGAAGGTCTTGATCCTGCGACGGAGTATTAGGATCTGAGACTTCTGTCTCGCGGACTAAATCGACTGGTTTTTTTTCTGGCTCTACTTGCTCACCCGCTTTACGGCGTGACCAGCGATTTAGAAAGCCGCCGGCCATTATTTTTCCACTGGGCGATCGGCGCCCTTGAATGATTCAGGGCGGTGACGCTTCTTAGGCTCGGGATGGTAATGCTCATTTACATACTCCTGCAACCAAGAAGCATGCTCAACTGTCATGGGAATGGTATCTACCGATTCACCGCCGTCTAATAAACGCCCTGCCTCGTTATAACTAACGGACAGGCGGTGGGGTACAGCGATAGTCGTTTCTGATTTAGCAAGCGCTATAGATTGCTCATCAATATAGCGCTCAATATCGTCTTCTAAACGCCACATCACAAACCAGCATGGTTGGGTGGCGGATACATTGAGATAGTAGCCTTCAGCTTCATCCGGAAACAAATTCAGTTCGTATCCAGTAAAGAGCCAGGATTCGCCCCCATCATCACGCCTTAGAAACTGCCCAGAAATCTGATTGCTATGCTTTGTAGTATTTTCAAATTGACCAAAATCAGGCAACACTTCTTGCGGCACCCATTTAAATGAAATCCATGGGTTGTCGATGTTCTGTTTACGCATTACTACTGCAAAACGCATAAATCCTCAGGTGTTCTGAACGACGATGTTGGGAAATTTGCTACTCATGTCTTTTGAGAGAGTAGCAACTCGAATTGCAACCTGTCTAGCAATATTTTTATAGATGGCACTAATTGCGCCATCAGGGTCAGCCACTACGGTAGGTCTCCCTGCATCGGCCTGCTCACGAATGGAAAGGTTTAATGGCAAAGCGCCCAAGAAATCAGTCCCATACTCTTTGCACATCTTCTCACCACCACCAGCACCAAAAATATGCTCTTCATGGTTACATTTAGGGCAGATGTAAGTACTCATATTCTCAATAATGCCAATGATGGGCACACCAACCTTCTCAAACATCTTGAGGCCTTTGCGCGCATCTAGCAAAGCAATGTCTTGAGGGGTAGTCACAATGACAGCACCAGTAACGGGCACCTTTTGTGCAAGCGTTAACTGAATATCGCCCGTGCCTGGAGGCATATCAACAATTAGATAGTCCAAATCACGCCAACGCGTTTGGCGAAGCAATTGCTCTAAAGCAGAGGTGACCATTGGGCCACGCCACACCATGGGTGCATCTTCTTCAATCAAGAAACCAATAGAGCTCGCTTGCAAGCCATGACCTTCCATGGGTTCAATCGTATTTTCTTCAATCGATTCTGGTCTTCCAGTGATGCCGAGCATCATCGGTTGACTTGGTCCATAGATATCGGCATCCAAAATACCCACTTGGGCACCTTCTGCAGCCAAAGCTAATGCTAGATTGACAGCAGTGGTCGATTTACCAACGCCACCCTTACCGCTAGCAACCGCAATAATATTTTTAACACTCGGCAACAACTTCACGCCACGCTGAACCGCATGCGAAACAATATGACTATTCACATTGACGCTGACATTTTTAACATCGGGCAAATTACGCAACACGTTAATAACAGACTTACGGATTGCCTCAAACTGGCTTTTTGCAGGATATCCCAAGGAAATATCTAAAGAGATGTCGCCACCCTCAACGCGCAAATTTTTAACTGCTTTGGCTGTTACAAAATCTACCTGAGTATTTGGGTCTACTAAACCTTTTAATGCCGCCTGTACAGCTTCGATAGTGACTGCCACTACATTCTCCTAAGAATAGCCATGCCCTCATTGGGCATCTTGATGCATCGATTTGCGAATTGTTACGAATTTTTGAATAGTGGGTAGATTAACCGCACAAAGGATTCTTTGCACAAAGTCGGTGCTGGTTAAGCTAAAAGGCTGGATTTAGAAGAGCCAGAGACTGAAGTAATAAACCGCCATCGACATCAGTGCGGTGGCTGGGATAGTGAAGATCCAAGCCCAGACGATGTTGCCAGCAATACCCCAACGCACTGCACTGGCGCGCCGCGTCGAACCAACACCAACAATAGCCCCAGTAATTGTGTGGGTAGTCGATACGGGTACACCAAGGGCTGTTGCCGCAAATAGAGTAATTGCCCCGCCCGTCTCAGCACAAAAGCCACCTACTGGCTTGAGTTTTGTAATCTTTTGACCCATGGTTTTAACAATCCGCCAACCGCCAAACATCGTACCCATAGCAATAGCGATATAGCAACCAATAATGGTCCACATTGGCGGCATACTGGCACCCGCTTCAGCGTAGCCAGTAATAATCAACAAGAGCCAAATAATGCCAATTGTTTTTTGCGCGTCATTACCGCCATGCCCCAAGCTATAAGCGCTAGCTGATACCAATTGCAAACGGCGGAACCAACGATCCGTTTTTGCCACGTTGACGTTTCTGCAAACCCAAGCCACCAACAGCATCATCAGCGAGCCAAGCAAGAAGCCGACAAATGGCGAAATGAAAATAAAGGCCACTGTTTTAATAATGCCAGACCAAACTAAGCCTGCAAAACCAGCCTTTGGAATCGTGGCGCCAACTAGTCCCCCAATCAAAGCATGGGATGAGCTAGAGGGAATACCGTAATACCAAGTCAAGACATTCCAAATGATTGCTCCAACTAAAGCGCCAAAGATCACATGTAAATCCACCGATGATGGGTGAACAATCCCCTTGCCAACGGTAGCTGCAACGCTCAAATGGAATATAAAAATTGCGAGGAAGTTGAAGAATGCAGCGAACAGAACTGCTTGCTGGGGCTTCAAAACGCCAGTCGAAACTACTGTGGCAATAGAGTTTGCAGCATCATGAAAACCATTCATGAAATCAAAAGCTAAAGCCAGCACTACTAAGAGTGCTACTACCCAAAACGCAGCTTGTATAGTAGGCAAGTTAATATGCCTTAAGAGTTCTCAAGAACGATACCTTCAACTAAATTGGCAACGTCTTCACATTTATCAGTAACTTCTTCGAGTAATTCATAAATACGTTGCAATTTAATGAGTTCACGCACTTCGGTATCATCGCGGAATAACCTAGAAATCGCTGTTGAAAGCAGGCGATCTGCACCAGACTCTAGATGGTCAATCTCATCGCAAGTCTTCAGGGCTGCTTTTGCTACCTCTGGATCAGAAATGTCTTTTAGTGTGCCGACTGCATTTTTCACGCAGATACAGCATTGATTGCATAACTGAGCCATATGCAACATTTCTTCCGTCATATGCTTGACGTTATAAAGATGCATTGCCTCGGTGCCGTTTTGAATTAAATCCGCTACGTCATCCATGGTGTTAATCAAAGAGAAGATTTGATCGCGATCGATGGGCGTAATAAAGGTCTTGTGCAGGCGACGATGCACCTCTTTCACAACATCATCGCAAGCATGCTCTGCTTTATCTATTTCCTGGGTGTACTTCGCGCGCAGGGCATCATCGTTGTAATACTCGATGAACTTGAGAAACGATTCAGATGCGGAAACAATTTGCTCGGCATGCTGATTGAATAATTCAAAGAAATTACCATCGTGAGGCATTAGTTTGCTGAAGAACATAAATCACGATCCTTTGGGAACAAAAGCTACGGGTTTTGTTAGGTTTAATGAGATTCTAAACAAAGCTTAGTGAGAGACTGGAAAACCCGCATCTGTGATGATCTGACTGGCGACCTCAGAACTTAAGCTTGTTTCTAATTCAACTGTTTGCGTAGCCAAGTCTGCCGAGACCTTAGCTTGTGGGTCTTGGGCCTGAATTGCACGAGTAACAGCATTAATACAGCCCCCACAGGTCATTCCAGATACTTTCAAGCTCAACATGGCAGATCCTCTTGGATATCAATCAAGTAATACCCCTATAAAGAGGTCATGAGGTAGATTATCTTCTATATGAACACGCCAACAGCGACAAATTCGGGCTTTTATACCCTCGATATTGGTGGGATGACCTGTGCCTCCTGTGTTGGGCGGGTGGAGAAGGCTTTGGGCAAGATTCCCGGTCTTGAAGCGGCAACCGTCAATCTAGCGACTGAGCAGGCCCGAATTAGACTCAAAACCGACTCCTTGACCACCATCGGGGATGTGATTGCAGTGGTGGAAAAAACTGGCTACGAAGCAAAACTCAGTAATTCCAAGGGTCCTCATTCAGAAAAGCCACCAAAGTCTTTTTGGGCGGCCGATGGCTTGGGTCGAGTAGTTCTGAGCTTTGCCTTGTCTGCCCCACTCTTTTTGCCGATGTTTCTCATGCCGTTTAGCATTCATTGGAGTCTATCCCCGCTCTGGCAAATCGCCTTAGCGACGCCAGTGCAATTCATTCTTGGGTGGCGCTTCTACAAAGCTGGCTTTAAATCACTCATGGCCGGGGTTGGCAATATGGATTTACTCGTTGCCCTGGGGACTAGCTCGGCCTATGGCTTAAGCGTCTATCTGATGC
>Ga0194059_1000212_pt1 | contig 28545 bp, 40 predicted proteins | sample SepL6211m_MetaG_FD_163426 | JGI IMG/M metagenome (GOLD analysis project Ga0194059, IMG submission 163426) | Anoxic zone freshwater microbial communities from boreal shield lake in IISD Experimental Lakes Area, Ontario, Canada - Sep2016-L626-11m | ecosystem: Environmental > Aquatic > Freshwater >...
TTGTCGGTATCAAAGCCACTATCAAAACAACCGTAACCGGAGTAGAAATGTTCCGGAAGCTGCTCGATGAAGGACGTGCCGGCGACAACATCGGCGCACTGCTTCGCGGTGTCAAGCGTGAAGATATTGAGCGCGGCCAGGTACTTGCCAAGCCGGGTTCAATCACCCCGCACACCAAATTCAAAGCAGAAGCATACATCCTCACCAAAGAAGAGGGTGGACGTCATACCCCGTTCTTCAACGGCTACCGTCCTCAGTTCTACTTCCGTACCACTGACGTAACCGGCATTGCAGAACTTCCTGCCGGCATTGAAATGGTTATGCCCGGTGACAACGTTGCAATGACAATCAACCTGATCACCCCTATTGCCATGGACGACGGTCTCCGTTTTGCGATCCGTGAAGGCGGCCGTACCGTCGGTGCAGGCGTTGTTGCTTCAATTATTGAATAATTAAAGTTACGTTAAGAGGTTATCGATGCAGAGCCAGAAGATAAGAATCCGCCTTAAGGCATATGATCACAAATTACTTGATGTTTCAGTTGGCGAAATAGTTGATACAGCAAAAAGGACCGGTGCACGTGTAGCCGGACCGATCCCGCTGCCGACAGTAATAAACAAGTATTGTGTTCTCCGCGGACCTCATGTTGATAAAAAATCTCGCGATCAGTTTGAAATAAGAACACACAAACGACTTATTGATATACTTGACCCAACACAGCAGACAGTAGATGCCCTCATGAAGCTGGATTTATCAGCCGGCGTTGATGTCGAAATTAAACTGTAACTGCTACTACGACTTAATAGGACTGAATATGATGAAAGGTATCATCGGAAAAAAACTGGGCATGACCCAGATATTTCTTGAGGACGGAACAAGAGTACCGGTTACTGTAATTCAAGCCGGACCTTGCTACGTTGTTCAGAAAAAAACTGCTGATTGTGACGGTTACTCGGCAGTCCAGGTTGGATTTGAGTCGATTGCTGCTGCTAATGTCAACAAACCGTATCTTGGTCATTGCACAAAATCAGGTCATGGAGTTTTCAGGCATCTGCGTGAATTCAGAAACGATCAGGTTGGCTCCATGAATGTTGGCGATGAAATCAATGTGAGTGAGTTTTCAGCCGGTGATGTGATTGACGTAACCGGTACCAGTATCGGTAAGGGCTTTCAGGGTGTAATGAAGCGCTATAATTTCAAGGGTGGTCGTGCCTCCCATGGATCACGCTTTCATAGAGCACCCGGCTCAATAGGTGCTTCCGCTACTCCGTCGCATGTTTTTAAAAATAAGAAGATGCCGGGTCAGATGGGTAACGCCAAAGTCACTGTACAGAAGCTGAAGATTGTACGTGTTGACGCAGCTGATAATCTTTTGCTGATTAAGGGTGCCGTTCCCGGTCACAAAAATTCGATTATTACGATTAATAAGAGTGTTAAAGCTTAGTACTTCGGGAGTTTGTGTATGCCTTCAATAGCAGTTTACAATATGAACAAACGGCAGGTCGGTGAAGTTCAGCTTTCCGATGACGTGTTTGATGTAGAAGTAAGAGAGAGCCTCATACACCAGGCACTTCGAATTCAGCTTGCAAACCGCAGAGCCGGAACCGTTGCTGTTAAAAACCGTTCGGCTGTTCGGGGTGGCGGTAAGAAACCGTTTAAGCAGAAGGGTACCGGTAACGCGCGACAGGGTTGCAGTCGAGCTCCACAATATCCGGGTGGTGGTGTTGCTTTTGGACCTCAGCAGAAAACCTATAACCTGAGTATGAATAAAAAAGCTCGCTGTGCAGCTCTCTGTTCGGTTCTCACATATAAACTACAGAACAATAATATAACCGTTCTGGATAAAATTCAGTTCGATAAAGCTTCAACAAAAGACTTTGTCGGTTTTCTCGGTGCTTTTGATCTCAGCAAGTCCTTAATTGTCACTGATGAGTTTAATAATAATCTGTTTTTGTCCGCTCGTAATGTCCCACATATTAAGATGCTGAAACATGATGCGTTAAATGTTCATGACATGCTGAAATATAAACACATAATATTTACACAGGACTCCGTACAATCAACTGAAGGAGTGTTGCAAAAATGAATATTTACTCCGTTATCAAGAAACCTCATGTTACAGAAAAGACGTCATTAGGCTCCGATAGCAACAATACGGTTGCCATCGTAGTGGATAAATCGGCAAATAAAATAGAGATTAAACAGGCTATTGAAAATCTCTTTAAAGTCAAGGTTGCTTCTGTACGCACAGTAACCGTGGCCGGTAAGGTTAAACGATCCGGTAAAACTTTGGGCAAACGTTCCAACTGGAAGAAAGCGTATGTTACGCTCCAGGAAGGGCAATCAATAGATTTCTTTGAAGTCTAACTAATACGTTTGGGGTTCACAATGGCAATTAAGAGTTATAATCCAACTTCTGCAGGACGCAGACATCAGACCTGTTCTGCATTCTCTGAAATTACAACATCTACTCCTGAAAAATCTCTGCTTGTCTCACTGAAAAAAAGTGGCGGCAGAAATGCTAACGGTAGAATTACGTCGCGCCACCAGGGAGGCGGTCACAAGCAGAAATATCGCATTATCGATTTTCGCCGTGATAAACGCAGCATACCTGCAACTGTTGCAAGTATCGAGTATGACCCGAATAGAAGCGCGCGTATCGCATTACTGTTTTATGCAGACGGTGAGAAGCGCTATATTCTCGCTCCACTTGATTTAAAAGTTGGTGATGTCATTATCAGTGGACCTGAGGCTGATATCAAGCCCGGCAACTGTTTGCCGCTGCGTGCGATACCGCTGGGTACAGTAATTCATAATATTGAACTCAAAATCGGTAAAGGCGCTCAATTAGCCAGAAGTGCCGGTACTTTTGCCCAGCTTATGTCGAAAGAGGGCAAATATTCACAAGTTAAATTGCCATCAGGCGAAGTCCGGTTAGTACTACAGGATTGTTATGCAACCATTGGGCAGGTCGGAAATACAGACCATGAAAATGTAAATATCGGTAAAGCCGGCCGGTCACGTTGGCTCGGTAGACGCCCGAAAGTTCGCGGTGTTGCCATGAACCCTGTTGACCATCCACATGGTGGTGGTGAGGGTCGTACTTCCGGCGGACGTCATCCGGTCACACCGTGGGGTATACCGACCAAAGGGTATAAGACTCGTACAAACAAGACGTCTGATCGTTTTATCATAAAGAAACGTAGTAAATAATTCGTTGAGAGGCTGAGATACTATGGCACGTTCTATTAAAAAAGGTCCGTTTATTGATGACCACCTGAACAAAAAAGTTCTGGCTGAAGGTCCTAATTCTAAAAAAATAATCAAGACCTGGTCACGTCGCTCAACAATCAGCCCGGATTTCATCGGGTGCAGTTTTGCGGTTCATAATGGTAAAAAATTCATACCTGTTTTTGTAACTGAAAATATGGTTGGTCATAAGATGGGTGAATTTTCACCGACAAGAACATTTCACGGTCACGCTGCTGATAAAAAGAGCAAAGTCAAGAAGTAGTAAGGGAGCTTTTAAATGGAATCCAACGCTAAACTCTCATCTGTACGCCTTTCGCCACGCAAGACTCGCCTCGTTGTTGATCTTGTCCGCGGCAAAGGTATTCAAGATGCACTGAATATCTTGAAGTTTATGCCGCAGCCTTCTGCAAAGCTTGTTGCCAAGCTGCTTAAGTCTGCAGTATCAAATGCTGAACAAAAAGGTGTATCTGATGTTGATCGTCTCGTTGTAAAAACAATTTTTGTTGATGGCGGAGCTGCACTCAAACGTTTTGTTCCTCGTGCAATGGGGCGTGCCAGCAAAATTCGTAAGCCTACAAGTCATATTGCTGTAACCCTTTCAGACTCGAAATAGTTTTATTACGTGGAGGTGTAGTTTGGGACAAAAAATTAATCCGATCGGCTTCAGACTCGGAGTAACAAAAACCTGGGATTCAAAATGGTATGCTGAAGCTGATTATGCAAAACTTCTGCACGAAGATCTCGCCATTCGTAAATATCTAAAAAAGCGCTTGTATAGTTCCGGTGTCTCGAAGATAGAGATCGAGCGGGCTGCAAATAAGTGTAAAATTAACATATTTACCGCTCGACCCGGTCTGATCATTGGTAAAAAAGGCTCTGAAGTTGAAACAATCAAAAAAGAGCTCGCGCAGATTTCAGAAAAAGAGATCTTCATTACTATAAATGAAATTCGCAAACCTGAATTAGATGCTCAGTTAGTTGCTGAAAACGTAGCGTTACAGCTGGAGCGTCGTATTGCTTTCAGAAGAGCAATGAAAAAGAGTGTGACTTCAACGCTTAAGTTCGGGGCGAAGGGTATACGTATTACCTGTTCCGGTCGCTTGGGCGGCGCTGAAATGTCACGTACTGAATGGTATCGTGAAGGCAGGGTTCCGCTTCATACTTTGCGTGCCGATATAGATTACGGATTTGCCGAAGCAAAGACTACCTACGGCCTCATTGGTATAAAGGTATTAATTTTCAAAGGCGAAATTCTTCCGGGCAAGTAATTTTTAATTATGCACAATAGGAGCACGTATAAATGTTAATGCCGAAACGGGTAAAACATAGAAAACAGATGAAAGGCCGTATGTCAGGCAAGCCCTGCAGAGGTATTGAAATCTCTTTTGGTGAATATGGCCTCCAGGCCACAGAGTGTGGTTGGCTTGATTCACGTCAGATTGAAGCAGCCCGTATTGCAATGACCCGCTATATTAAAAGGGGTGGTAAAATATGGATCCGTATTTTCCCGGATAAACCGCTTACCGCAAAGCCTGCAGAGACAAGGATGGGTAAGGGAAAAGGCTCTCCTGATTCCTGGGTCAGTGTTATTAAGCCTGGTGCTGTACTGTATGAAATGGAGGGAGTTACCGAAGAGATCGCGCGTGAAGCGTTCCGCTTGGCAGCTCATAAACTTCCTATTTCAACCAAGTTTATTTCCAGGGGGGATGCTCATGAAGCCTAGTGATCTTAGAAAAATATCAGTTGAAGAGTTGAATAAAAAACAGGCTGAGTCGACACAGGAACTTTTTAACCTTAAATTCCAGCTTCACACCGGCAGACTTGAAAATACTTCCAAGCTCAAAAGCCTTCGTAAGGATATAGCTAGAATTAACACAATTCTCACCGAAAGTAAGGCAGGGGGAGTATTATAATGAGCGAGCGCGGGCATAGAAAAACGCAGGTAGGTGTTGTTGTCAGCGATAAGATGGAAAAAACGGTTGTTGTAAAAGTTGACCGTCTTGTCAAGCACAGTGTCTACAGTAAGTATATTAAGCGTAGCGTTAAGTATAAGTGTCATGATGAGCATAACAGTTCCAAAGTTGGCGACCGGGTTCAGATTATTGAATGTCGTCCTTTAAGCAAAGATAAACGCTGGAGCGTTAAGCAGATAATTGAAAGCATCTCTTAGTATAGGGAGTAACATCTAATGATTCAAATGCAGACAGTACTAGATGTAGCCGACAACTCCGGTGCAAAAAAATTATTTTGCATTAAAGTACTTGGCGGCTCAAAAAGAAAATATGCCGGCATTGGCGATATTATTGTTGCTTCTGTTCGTGAAGCAATGCCGAATTCCAAGGTTAAGAAAGGTGATGTTGTTAAGGCCGTAGTTGTCAGAACAGCAAAATCTTTAGGCCGTCCAGACGGGTCTTATATACGTTTTGATGATAACTCAGGTGTTGTCATTAACAATGCCAAGGAACCGGTTGGTACTCGTATCTTCGGTCCGGTTGCCAGAGAGCTGCGCGCTAAAAAGTTTATGAAAATAATTTCTCTTGCGCCGGAAGTACTATAAAAATATCGGAGAATGATGATGCAAGCCACGAAACCTCATGTTAACAAGGGCGATACCGTAATGGTAATTGCCGGTAAGGAAAAAAGCAAAACTGGTAAAGTTCTTCAATTGCTCCCGAAAAAGAGCGGTGTGATTGTAGAGGGCTTAAACCTGGTTAAGCGTCATGTTAAAGCTAAAGGAAACGAAGCAGGTGAAATTAAGGAGAAGGAAGCACGAATTCACATCTCCAATGTTATGCCATTTTGCACAAAGTGTTCAAAACCTGTTAGAACCAGTAAGAAACTTTTAGAAAATGGTGAGAAACAACGTATTTGTGTCAAGTGCGGAGCATCACTTTAGAATTACCTGGAGGGATTTATCTAATGTCTCGTTTAAAAGATATATACACAAATGAAATTGTATCCAAACTGAGTGCTGACTATAATTACAAGTCGAGCATGCAGGTTCCGCAGATCAAGAAGATTGTCGTCAATATGGGTTTGGGTGAAGCCATTCAGAATGTAAAAATTCTTGATTCGGCAGCAACCGAACTTGCATTGATTACCGGCCAGAAATCCGTAATCACCAAGGCAAAAAAATCAATTGCGACTTTCAAGCTTCGTGAGGGGATGCCTATCGGTTGTATGGTTACCCTGCGGCGCGACCGCATGTATGAGTTTCTTGATCGTCTGATCAATGTGTCACTTGCCAGGGTTCGTGATTTTAAAGGGGTTTCAGGCAAGGCTTTTGACGGTAAAGGCAACTATACGCTCGGCGTTAAAGACCAACTTATTTTCCCTGAAATTAACTACGATAATGTGGATAAAATCAAGGGAATGAATATTACGATTGTAACAACTGCTAAAACGGACGAAGAAGGCAAGGCACTTCTCAAGTACCTGGGCATGCCGTTCAGGAACTAAGCTATCTGGAGGATTCTGTGGCAAAAGTATCAATGATTATCAAGTCTCAACGTGCGCCAAAATTCAAAGTTCGTCAGCATAATCGCTGTCCGGTGTGCGGTCGTCCCAAAGCGTATTATCGCAAGTTTGACATGTGCAGAATTTGTCTGCGCAAGTATGCCTCGTCTGGCCAGATACCCGGCGTGATAAAATCGAGCTGGTAACGATCAGCCTCATAGATAAAGAGACAGGAGTACATTTATAATGTCAATGACAGATCCGATTGCTGACATGCTTACCAGAATCAGAAACGCGAATATGGTTAAGCATCAGAAGGTAGATATCCCTTCATCTAATATGAAAGTTAGTATTGCTAATGTTTTAAAGCAAGAAGGCTTTATTAAAAACTACAAGGTTATTTCTGATAATCTTCAGGGTATATTGCGCGTTTATTTGAAATATATTGATGAGAAAGACAGCGTCATTAATGAAATAAAGCGCGTGAGCAAACCGGGTGGTCGGGTATACATTAAGTCAGAAAATATTCCTCTTGTAAAAAACGGAATTGGCATAGCAATTCTGTCCACATCAAAAGGTATTATTACTGATAATGTGGCTCGTAAGTCTGGTGTAGGTGGAGAGTTAATCTGCACTGTCTGGTAATATTAGTGACAAGGAGTATTTTTAGATGTCTAGAATAGGTAAATTACCAATAGAAATTCCAAAGAGTGTTAAAATCTCTTTCACTGATTCTATCCTGTCAGTTCAAGGCCCTAACGGCTCGTTAACTAGACAGATAATGCCCGTTGTATCACTTAATATTAGTGACGCTTCTATTGAAGTAGCCCGGTGCGATGATTCGACTGCAGCGAGAGCTGCTCACGGGTTAACCCGCACTTTGGTAAACAATATGGTTGTCGGCGTAACGAAGGGCTTCCAGCGCGATCTTGAAATTAACGGGGTAGGTTACCGTGCCGAGGTTAAGGGTAAGGAACTTGTTCTTGCGCTCGGCTATTCTCATCCGGTTAATTTCCCCATTCCTGATGGAATTTCAGTCGATGTTGAGAAAATGACCAAGTTGTCTGTCAAAGGTTTTGATAAGGAGCTTGTTGGCCAGACAGCCGCCAAGATTCGTTCATTCCGAAGCCCGGAGCCATATAAAGGCAAAGGGATTAAATATGCTGACGAGACTATCTTAAGAAAAGCTGGTAAGACCGGCAAGAAATAGTCTTTATAAGGAGTTATGCGTGGCAAAAACAGCTATTAAAACAATTATTCGACGTAAGCGCCAGGTGCGAGTTAGAAAGAAAGTTCGTGGAACAACAGAGCGCCCGCGTCTCAATGTTTTTAAAAGTGCACGTCACATTTATGCACAATTAATCGATGATTCTAAAGGAACCACCCTTGTCGCAGCATCTACATTATCTGCTGCTGCATCTGATCTTGCCAGTACCGGCAATGTTGCTGCAGCGATAGCTGTCGGCAAGGAAATAGCTCAACTTTCACTTGCAAAAGGTGTTTCATCTGTAGTTTTCGACCGTAATGGTTTTCTTTATCACGGCAGGATTAAAGCGCTTGCTGATTCGGCTCGCGAATCTGGGCTGATTTTTTAGGCGTATAGGAGGTTTTCTTTGAGTAGGATAAATCCAGCAGATTTAAATCTTAATGACAGAGTTGTTCATATCAGCCGTGTTGCCAAAGTAGTTAAAGGTGGACGTCGCTTCAGCTTCTCAGCATTGATTGTTGTCGGTGATGGCAACGGTCATGTGGGCTATGGACTCGGTAAAGCAAATGAAGTTCCTGAAGCTATCAGGAAGGGTGTTGAACAGGCTAAAAAGAATCTTATTAAAGTTCCTGTAAATTCCAGCCAGACAATTCCTTTTGAGATTGAAGGAAAGTTTGGTGCTGGAAAGCTTCTCATGAAACCGGCTTCTGCCGGTACTGGGGTTATTGCCGGTGGAGCTGCCCGTGCGATATTTGAAGCTGCTGGTATAAATAATATTCTCTCTAAATGTTTAGGATCAAATAATCCACACAATGTTATTAAGGCTGCTTTCCAAGGTCTGCAGCGTCTTAAAACACCGGAAGAAATCGCAATACGTCGTGGCATCTCAGAATAATATATTTTACGCGGGGAACCAAATATGAGCGACTTGCTAAAGATAACACTGAAAAAAAGTACTATATGTGCCCCTAAAAAACATTGCGCCGTTGTAGCCGGCCTCGGACTGTCCAAGCTAAATCAGACGGTAGAACGTCAGGATACAGCTCAAATTAGAGGTATGATTAATAAGGTTAGTCATCTATTGACTGTTGAATAGAATATAAGGGGCTGATTTACATGGAACTTAATAATTTAAGACCTTCTATAGGGTCGACAAAAAACAGAAAGCGCATTGGTCGTGGAACAGGCTCAGGTCATGGCAAAACCGCTACAAAAGGCCACAAAGGACAGAAAGCCCGTTCAGGCGGCAGCATTAAAGCCGGTTTTGAGGGCGGTCAGATGCCGCTTCAGAGGCGTTTGCCTAAACGTGGTTTTACTCCGCTTGACCGTGTTATTTTTTCACTGGTTAATGTAAGCCAGCTTGATATTTATGAGTCCGGTGATGTTATTGATGCTATGTCGCTTGTTTCGAATGGTCTGATTAAATCAACTCGACATGCGGTAAAAATTCTCGGGAATGGCGATTTATCTAAATCTCTGAAGATAACAGCCAACAAATTCAGCCAATCTGCTAAAGACAAAATAATTGCTGCCGGTGGCAGTATTGAGGAACTTTCATAGTGTTTGAGGCTCTCCAGAATATATTTAGAATCCCGGAATTGAAGAAGCGCGTTATGTTTTCATTGGGGATGCTTGCAGTGTATCGTGTCGGATGCCATATACCGACGCCGGGAATCGACAGAATAGCACTTTCGCATTTCTTCAAACAGTCTCAAGGCACACTGCTTGGTCTGTTTGATATGTTTTCCGGAGGTGCTTTAGAACGACTTACCGTGTTTGCTCTCGGAATAATGCCCTATATATCCTCGTCGATCATTTTTCAGCTTCTTACAGTAGTAGTGCCCGCTATCGAAAAACTTTCCAAAGAAGGTGAATCCGGCCGTAAAAAAATCATTCAATATACCCGCTATGGAACTGTGGTATTGAGTATTGTTCAAGGAATGGGTGTCGCCGTTGGTCTCGAAAGCATGCGCGGTCCTGCCGGTGAACTCGTAGTGCCTAGTCCTGGGTGGGGTTTCAGAATCATGACAGTGATAACGTTGACTGCCGGAACTGCTTTTGTTATGTGGCTTGGCGAGCAGATGTCTGAAAAAGGGATAGGCAACGGCATTTCCTTGATTATTTTTGCCGGAATTGTAGTGAATATTCCGAAGGCGCTCATGAATACCGGAAAGCTTATCAATGCCGGACAGCTTTCGCTCTTTATTCTGATCTTTGTTCTTGCAATCATGTTTGCTGTTATTGCGATTATTGTTTTTGTAGAACGTGGCCAGAGACGTCTTTCGATACACTATGCAAAGAGAGTTGTCGGCCTTAAAACCTTTAATGCCCAGACATCGCACTTGCCGCTGAAAATTAATATGGCCGGTGTAATTCCACCCATATTTGCTTCTTCCATTATTATGTTTCCTGCTACTATTGCTAATTTTATCAATATACCCTGGGTTCAGGAAGCGGCAAAAAGTTTATCACCAGGTAAATTGATTTATAATATCTTTTTCGTTGCTTTTATTGTTTTCTTCTGCTATTTCTACACGGCTGTGACTTTTAACCCTATAGATGTAGCTGATAACATTAAAAAACAGGGTGGTTATATTCCGGGCATACGCCCAGGAAAAGAAACCTCTGATTTTATCGATACGGTTCTTACTCATCTAACTTTTGCCGGAGCTATATATATTTCTGTTGTTTGCGTATTGCCGTCTATTTTAATCGGAAAGTTCAATCTTCCTTTTTATTTCGGCGGGACGGCTCTTTTAATTGCGGTTGGAGTTGGGATGGATACAGTATCCCAAATTGAGTCACATCTGATAACCCGAAACTATGAAGGCTTTCTTAAAGGCGTTCGTATAAAAGGGAGACGCTGAGAGTGAATGTTGTTCTTTTTGGACCACCTGGATCCGGAAAAGGTACTCAGGCCCAATACATAGTCGATAAATACAACATTCCACAGATTTCGACCGGGGATATGTTAAGGGCTGCTGTTAAAGATAGCACGCCTGTTGGTTTTATTGTTAAATCTATTATGGACTCTGGCGCTCTTGTTTCTGATGACATTGTGCTTCAGTTAGTTAAAGAACGGGTTTGTCAGTCTGACTGTAACGATGGTTTTATTTTAGACGGATTTCCGCGGACGATACCTCAGGCAGATTCTCTTATTAAATTATTGGATTCTCTTGGCAAGAAAATTGATTTTGTTATATCCCTGGAAGTAGACGCTAACGAACTTATACTGAGACTGTCGGGCAGAAGAACGTGCTCTTCATGTGGTAAGGGTTTTCATGTACAGTTTAATAGACCTGAGCGGGAGGGCATCTGTAACGCCTGTGGTGCTGTTCTTGTTCAACGTGATGACGACTCAGAGACAACTGTTATAAACCGGTTAAATGTCTATGAACTGCAAACATCATCACTCAAATCATATTTTAATGATTTAGGTATACTTCATAGCATTTCGGGAAGTGGATCTATAGATCAAATACAGAAGCTAATTTCTTCTGTCCTTGAAACTGGCGGAATTGGTGCTCATTCTTAAATCTCGTAGAGAGATTGAAAGAATGAAAGTAGCAAGTTTGATTGTTGCTGAAGTACTTGAAGGTTTGCGGTCTTTAGTTGTACCGGGAATTTCAACTTACGATCTTGATAGGTATGCAGCTGCTGAAGCTAAAAAGCGTAATGCTAAATGTGCTTTCCAAGGTTATCATAAGTATCCAAATTCCTTATGCTGTTCTCCTAATAATCAGGTTGTACACGGATTAGCGAGTAAAGATCAGCTTAAAACCGGGGACATTATAAGCCTTGATTTTGGAGTAATTTATGATGACTTTTATGGTGATGCTGCTGTTACCCTCCCCGTTGGTGAAATATCCGAAGCGGCCCAGCGGCTTATAACGGCAACGGAAGAATCTTTATATTGTGCCATTAAAATGGCAGTCCCTGGAAACAGATTAGGAGATATATCGTCGACTGTTCAGAATTATGTAGAGAGTAAAGGCTACTCAGTTGTGCGTGATTTTGTTGGTCACGGTATTGGCAGAAGTCTTCACGAGGATCCACAAATTCCGAATTACGGTACAGCAAATAAGGGGATTAAGCTAAAGTCTGGTATGGTTCTGGCTATTGAGCCTATGATAAATGAAAAATCACATGAAGTAATGGTTCTTGGAGATAAATGGACCGTAGTTACTTGTGATGGCGGTTTATCTGCTCATTTTGAACATACGGTAGCAATTACCGATAACGGACCAGAAATATTAACTCAGATTTGTTAATATTGGTCTAAAGGGGAATTTTATGAAAGTTCGTGCTTCTGTAAAAAAAATATGTGACAAGTGCAAAATAGTTAAACGTAAGGGTGTTGTTCGCGTGATCTGCGACATCCCGAAACATTCACAACGTCAGGGATGAGTTATTAAAGGGGGGTATTTCCATTGGCACGTATTTCAGGTATTGATTTACCAAAGAACAAGCGGATTGTTATCGCATTAACTTACATTTACGGAATCGGCAATTCTTCTGCAGAGCGTATTGTTGCAGCCAGCCAGATTAATCCGGATACACGTACCGATAAACTTACTGAGGCTGAAGTCGCTAAGCTTCGTGATGAAATTGATCGAAATTGTAAAGTCGAAGGCGATTTACGACGAGAAATATCCATGAATATCAAGCGTCTTATGGATCTTGGATGTTATAGAGGTTTACGACATCGTAAAGGTCTCCCATGCAATGGCCAGCGGACTAAGACGAATGCCCGCACACGTAAAGGTCCTGCACGAACTGTCGCCGGCAAGAAAAAATAATCCAACTCGCTCTGGAGAATAAGAATGGCAAGTCCATCAAAAAAAGTAGTTCGTAAGAAAAAAGAACGTAAAAATATTTCTAATGGCGTTGCTCACATTCAGGCGACTTTTAATAATACGATAATCACAATTACTGATCCGGTTGGTAATGTTGTAGCTTGGTCAACAGCGGGGGCAAAAGGCTTTAAAGGCTCCCGTAAAAGCACACCATTCGCCGCTCAGATAGCAGCTGAAGATTGTGCTAAGAAGGCTCAGGAGCATGGTATGCGCTCTGTGGAAGTCTATGTTAAAGGTCCTGGTTCCGGACGAGAATCTGCTCTTCGTGCCTTACAGGCAGCAGGTTTTAGTATCAGCTTTATTAAAGACGTTACTCCTATTCCTCACAATGGTTGTCGACCACCAAAGAGAAGAAGAGTTTAATTTTATTAGTTTCAACTTTTAAGGGGGTTTTCATTGGCGCGATATACAGGACCTTCATGCCGCTTGTGCAGAAGAGAAAACACAGAATTATTTTTAAAAGGCGATCGTTGTTACACTGACAAGTGTGCTATCAAGCGACGCAATTATGCTCCAGGCCAGCATGGTCAGGGTAGAACAAAAGTGTCAGCATACGGTACACAGTTGCGTGAAAAGCAGAAAGTACGACGTATATATTGTATTCTTGAAAAGCAGTTTCGCAGTTATTTCAAGATGGCTGATAGGATGAAAGGTGTAACAGGCGAAAACCTGCTGTCATTGCTTGAGCGTAGGTTTGATAATGTAACGTATCGCCTTGGTTTTGCTAGTTCTCGTTCTGAATCGCGTCAACTCGTTCGTCATGGTCATTTTACCATTAACGGCCGTAAAGTTGATATCCCCTCAATTCAACTTAAAGCCGGTGATATTATTGAACTTCGTGAAAAAAGCCGCAAAGTTGTTGCTATTAATGATGCTCTGGAAGCGGTTGTACGCCGTGGAATTCCACAGTGGTTAGAGCTAGATCGTGAAGCCTTCAAGGGCACGCTGAAAGGTGTTCCTATTCGTGAAGATATCACAACTCCTATCCAGGAACAGCTCATTGTTGAGCTTTATTCAAAGTAATTTCTGGAAGTGGATGATTTTAGCTTCGAACTACAACCGGGGTTCTTTTTCCGGAGGAGGTAGCAATGTATAAAAACTGGCGGGATCTTATAAAGCCAAAACAGTTGCAAGTAGAAAAAGATACTTTGACTGCTACTTATGGGAAGTTTTATGCCGAACCTTTTGAACGCGGTTTTGGTACAACTTTAGGAAATTCGTTGAGGCGGGTACTGCTCTCTTCGCTTCAGGGTGCTGCTATAACATCGCTTAGAATCAAAGGTGTGCTGCATGAATTCTCTGCAATTCAGGGAGTAACAGAGGATGTTACTGATATCATACTAAATCTCAAGGGTGTCAGGCTGAAATTACACTCTTCTGAATCAGCCATGATTCACTTTAAGCATAAGGGCGTCGGAACAATTACTGCTGGTGATATAGTTTCCAGTCACAACGTAGAAGTTATGAATCCGGGCCATTATATAGCGACTTGTGGTAAGGATGCAAATCTTGAGGTAGAACTGACCGTTAAGATGGGTAAGGGTTATGTTTCTGCTGATCGCAACCGTGATGAAAAATCGCCTGTAGGTACAATACCTATTGACTCAATTTATACGCCGATTAAAAAAGTTAATTTTACCGTTACAAATGCCCGTATTGGTCAAATGACGGATTATGATAAACTTAATCTTGAAGTATGGACAGATGGTAGCGTTAAACCTGAAGACGCTGTAGCCTATTCTGCTAAAATATTGAAGGAACAGCTTTCAATTTTTATTAATTTTGATGAAGAATTTGAACCTCAGATCGATGAAGAATCTCAGGAAGATAAAGACAAAGTAAATGAGAATCTGTACCGCACGGTTGAAGAACTTGAACTTTCCGTACGTTCTGCTAATTGCCTGAAGAATGCTGGTATTAAACTTATAGGCGAATTAGTGACTAAATCTGAGTCTGAAATGTTAAAGACACAAAATTTCGGCCGTAAATCACTCAATGAAATTAAAGATATTCTCTCCGATATGGGTTTAACATTCGGTATGAAAATTGATAGTTTTCCAGACCCTGAGATGATGACTCGCTTACGTGGCGAACAAAAGGAAGAAGAGTAGTTATCAATATCTGGTTTAGACTAGAAAGGAAGTTAATATGCGTCATGGCAATACAGGCAGGAGATTAGGCAGAAAAACAAGTCATCGCGTAGCGATGTTCAGGAATATGGTAACATCTTTATTGGAACACGGTAAAATTACAACTACAGATGCCAAAGCTAAAGAAATACGTGTTGTTGCAGAACGTATGATAACCCTTGGAAAGCGCGGTGATCTCCATTCTATGCGTTTGGCTGCTTCAGTTATTCGTCAGAAATCAGTCGTTTCCAAATTGTTTTCAACTATTGCTCCTTGTTACAAAGAGCGCCTTGGTGGCTATACCAGGATCATTAAGCTTGGTATTCGTCAAGGTGACGCTGCACCGCTTTCTTTGATTGAACTTGTTGAAGCGGAAATGAAGCCTTCAAAGGCAAAAGTAGCTCCTGTAAAAACCAAACTGACCGCACCTGTTACTGCTGTTCCCGTTGTTGCCGGTGCGAGTGAGACTGCAGCAAACTGATAAATTACAATCTTCTTTCCAAATATTACACAGAAACGGCGCGGATATATTCCACGCCGTTTCTGTGTGTCTGCGGTAAATAGATGTTTAAATATAGGTTACACCACTTCCAAAGCAAAGCTCCATCTTCGTTAGCTCGTCTTCGGTTCCTCACCATACAGTTTGAATGACAATATAGCCTCGTACCTCACCGCCTTGATGGCACCCCTGGCTTGAAATTGGAATTATATGTCTGATGACGTACTTAATTTGGTTGCCATGCGCTGACGATATTCTACAATATCCCTTCGTAATGAAGCCATTCGTGCCATTTTTTCATCGACGAGATTAATATGTTTATCCAGAGTCTGTACAAGTGCCGGAATCATGCGATCTGTTCTTTTTGCTTCGCCATATGCGGTATAAAGATCTTGCAATTCTTGAATGGTAAGCCCCAGTTCTTTTAGTTTGATAATAAAACGGACTCTTTTGACAATATCTTGAGAATAAAAGCGATTACTGCCGTCTGATCGAGGTGCTGCTTCAATTATCCCCGCCTCTTCCCAATAGCGCAATGTTCTGGTGGTGAGGTTCAAGCTTTTTGCCAGATCCCCGATTGAAACCTGGTCTTCGTTATCAATTGGTGAATTCATTGTAAATCCTGTTTTACGCCTCTAGAAATATTTGAACGAAGTTGCTAATGAGACATCAAGACAGGCGCGGTCAGATGTTTAAGTACGTGTTGTGCAACTGAACTCATTTCAAGCTTGCCCCTCCGGTTTGGTGCATACACGCCCATTACCAGCAGATCAATATTTTTTTCACAAACATTATTTAAGAGCATATCTCCTATTGGAAAGTTTCCCGATATGATAACGTCAACAGTTGCGATAACTCCATGTTTGAGAAGAAAGTTTTTGATAGACTCAGTTGTTGGATCTAAATTGTCCTTAGTTTTTTTGCCCACTACAATATCCACAGTACGGGCTTTTTGCAAGTGTGGTAAGGCGTCGTTTACCGCTCTGATTGATTCTCGTCCACCTTTCCATGCAATCATGATCCTGTCACCTGCGGAATTAAATATACCTGAGTATGGAATAACCAGCACCGGTCTTCCACAAGCTAAAATTACCCGCTCAACGAGGTCTGTAGGTATGTTTATAGCCGGCGCTGAGAGATTCACCTGTCCCATAATAAGCAGATCGGTAAAATAGGCGTGCATGGTAATTAAATCGCTGACATTTGAGCCCATGGTAGAGCAGTCCTGAAAAACCCAATCTGATAGAATACCGGCCTCGGAAGTTTTATCTGTGAACAGTTGTTCCGCTTTTTCACTGTCAGCTTTTTCTCCAAGCGCACGCGGCTCATAGTAAAAATGAGTAATCAAGTACAAGCCGCGAAGACGTGCGCCATGCTTCAGCGCATAAGCAATTGCGACATTAAGCCGTAACGCAGATGCGCTTGAATTATCGAGATGTACTAAAATATCTCTAATTGCCATGCAAAACTCCTTCTGCCGAGCATTTATTGATTACAGCCAGCGCTTTCGACGTTTATAACTATTTAATTCCCGATAGCTTTTCTTCTCTTTGCCTTCACCCATTCCGAGGTAGAACTCTTTAACGTCATCATTTGACTTCATCTGTTCAGTGGTGCCGCTCATTGCAACGCGCCCACCCTCCATAATATAGGCATGATCACAGATGCTGAAGGCGATATTGGCATTCTGTTCAACAAGCAGTATGGTTGTTTTTTCCTCTGTATTGATTTTCTTGATAAGTTGAAAAATTTCCTGAACGAGCAGTGGTGCGATGCCGAGAGACGGCTCATCGAGCAGCATCAGCTTCGGTCGCGCCATGAGAGCCCTGCCGATGGCAAGCATCTGCTGCTCGCCTCCGCTCAGGAAACCTGATAACTGGTTGCGTCGTTCACGGAGCCGGGGAAAATAATCGTAGACCAGCTCTTTATCGCGTTTGAAGCCTGCTGAATCTTTGCGGGTGTGACCACCGACAATCAGGTTCTCATCGATAGTAAGATCCTCGAATACTCTCCGCCCTTCCATAACCTGAAAGATACCTTTCCGGACGATCTCTTCCGGGTCCAGATTATTGATCCGTTCACCGTTAAATTCGATTGAGCCGGACGAGACTTCACCTTCTTCGGATTTTAAAAGTCCTGAAATCGCCTTAAGGGTCGTACTTTTCCCTGCACCATTGGCACCCAGGAGCGCAACAATTTTACCTTCGGGGACGTGGAGAGAGAGGCCCTTAAGCACTAATATTACGCGATTATAGATGACTTCTGCATTTCTGATGGTCAACATGACGGTGTGCCTCGTGCTTGAAAAAGGGGGGCTTGCTGCCCCCCTTAAAATATACGTTTTGATTACAGTCCCAGCCACTCTTTCCTGCGTGGTGTTTCCATATCTGCCACCTTGACCATTTTGCCGTCCTTAATCATGTAAATTGTGCTCTTGGTGGTCGGGCGGTGGTCTGTTGAAGTGTAGGTGATAGGGGGCACCAGACCACCGGTATCAAAGTTTTTGAGGGTTTCAAGCGCATTCTTGATTCCTTCTCCGGTGAGCTGCTTGTTCTTGTCGGCGATTCTGATCCCTTCTGCCCAGACCAGACCATACGCCCAGCCACGGACATAGACCGTATCACGTTGGTCTGTTGAGGGGTGTTTCTTGTCCCAATCAAAAATCTGCTTCATACCGGGGACATTGACGCCAAAGGGAACGTTGGTCGTCATTCCGTAGACGCCTTCAGCTGCTTCTTTGGCAAGCTTGGGGAGTGCTTCGGTCATGCCGTAGTTGCCAAGGAAAAAGATGGTCTTAATACCGAGTTTTTTTGCATCCTTGAGAAGATTCGCGCACGGAGCAACAGTGGTCTGTACATAGGCATAGTCAGGGTTCTTCTTCTGCATGCTGAGGAGGTTTGACGTTACGTCCTGGACCGGAGCAGGAATAATCTCTTCATGCACCAGTTCAATGCCTAACTCCTTCGCATATTGCCTGCCTGCCTCAATTGGCGCTTTGCCAAAACCGTGGTTAGGGTAGATAAAGGCCACTTTTGCGGGAACTTTGCCCTTCCAGTTTTTCTTGACATAATCGAGAAATCCCCTGATCTGGTCAGAATAGCTCGCGCCGACAAAAAAGTTGTACGGTGTCTTGGTAGGATCGGTCAGGTGCCCGGAATAGGATGCAGAAAAATAGGGGATTTTGTCTTTCGCGATAATGTCCTTCAGCGCTTCTGTGTCACCCGTACCCCAGCCGTTGATCATTACGACTTTATCTGACTCAACAAATTTCTTGTATGTAGCGTTTGCCTGAGGAATTTTGTAGGCATAGTCAACATTTATCAGCTCAATTTTCTTCCCGTTTATGCCACCCTTCTCGTTGATCGATGCAATAGCGTCCTGAACACCGTCGGCAAAAGGTTTGCCAACATCTGCGGTGACTCCGGTCAGATCCCATAATCCACCGACCTTAATTGTTTCAGCTGCAAAAGATGTTGATGCCGTTAAAGCCATTGCTGCGACTGCTGCCAGAACTCTTGTGAATTTCATACCTACCTCCCTTTCTGTTTTGTGCTGCTAGTGTGAGAATGGATAGAGCTTCCAATAACTCTTGATGCTATGCCAGCGGGCTGCCATGCCTGCCGGCTCAAAAAGAATAAAAATGACGATAAAAAGACCAAAAACGAGCTCTTTCATGGCCGCCAGTTTAGCTACCAGCAAGGGGAATGGTCCCGCTAATGCAGACGTTGATAGCCTCAGCAGTTCGGGGAGCAACGTAATGAAAACTGCTCCGTAGATGGAACCGAGAATGCTGCCGAGACCACCAATAATAATCATACCGAGATAGTCAATCGCCACGGTAACCGGAAACGTTTCCGGAGAGATGATTTTGGCCTGATAGGCCACAAGGGCCCCGGCAACTCCGACATAAAAAGAGCTGATGCCAAAGGAGAGCAGTTTATATTTCAGGATATTGACACCCATAACCTCTGCTGAAATGGCTTGATCTCTAATGGCGACAAACGCCTTGCCTACTTTAGTGCGAAAGAGGTTTTTGGCAAAGAGCACGGCCATGATTGTAATGACAAAAATGAGGAAAAAGAGCCTGGCGTCAGTGTCAATAGCAAAGCTGCCCAGTTTCGGAGCCGGAATAGAGAGTCCAGCTACGCCACCCGTTACGGACTCCCATTTAACGACCAGGAATTCAACAATAAAATGGGCTGCCAGAGTTGCCATAGCAAGGTAAAGGCCTTTGATGCGCAATGACGGAATGCCAACAAACATGCCGAAAAATGCCGTTGTCAACCCGGCCAAAGGTATACAGAGATAGAACGGCAAGCCGAACTTTATGCCGAAATAACCGCAGGAGAACGCGCCAATGGCCATGAATGCGGCATTGCCAAGCGAAATCTGGCCGGTGAACCCGGTTAGGATATTGAGACCGACCGCGCCAATTACTGCGATGCCGATGCGGTTCACAATATCAAGCAGGTAGCCGGGAGTATAGAGCGGCAGAGAAAACAATAGACAGAGAAATAGTCCCAGCATGACACGGGCACTGTGTGACTCAAAGATGGTCATGTCGGCTGAATAAGAAGTTTTAAAGTCACCGCACCGCATAGAACCTCACTTTGTCATAAAGGGACTGCCTAGACCCGCTCAATCTTCTTTTTACCGAACAGGCCGTAAGGTTTAACCATCAGAATTAAAATCAGGGCGATATAAGGAGCCACCTCTTTGGCACCGCCTCCGACCAGAGGGTCAACATAGCCGCCTGAGAGGTTTTCAAGAATGCCAATAATAACGCCGCCGACGATAGCCCCCAGAATGCTGTCAAGCCCGCCCAGAATAACGACCGGAAGGACTTTAAGCCCCATAAAACTGAGAGACATGTCTATGCCGCCCCGTATTGTGCCGAGCAGTATGCCGCCAACAGCAGAAACCATTGCAGCTATTGCCCAGGAGATGGCGAACATTTTCTTGACGCTGATCCCCATTGTGAGGGCAACCTGCTGGCTTGAAGCGGTAGCCCGCATGGCCACACCGGTTTTTGAATATTTAAAGAACATGGTGAGGGCGGTTACCAGAATCGTTACACAACAAATAGCGTACAGATAGCCCTGTGAGACAGGGATCGGTCCGATCTGAACCGGCGCACTCGGAAACACTTCAGGGAAGGGAATGGTATCAGTACCATAGGCCAACTGAATAAGCGCTTTGAGGATGCTTGACAGGCCGAGTGTGACCATTATGACAGATATCAGATGAGATCCAATCAGAGGTCGCAGAATCAGGCGCTCGATAAGCATGCCAAGAATGGCGGAAAACGCGAACGTGATCAGAATAGCCTGCCAGAACGGTAAATTGTATTTGGAAAGCAGATTAAGGCAGATGTATGCCCCGACCATCAGAAATTCGCCCTGAGCAAGATTGAGGGCGCTGCTGGCTTTATAGATGATAACGAATCCGGTCGCCACGAGGGCATAAATACTGCCGACTACCAGGCCGTTAATAAGAAGCTGCAGGAGAAACGTGACGTCCATAGTGGCTACTCTCCGCTTAGGTCTTTCTGGTCGTTACGGTGGTCTTGATATGACCTGATTTGCCATCGGAAAAAACAATGGTGGTGTCGATAGAAACAATATCTGTGCCTGCATGAAGCGCATCGATAATATCTTTGTAAGTTACTGAAATTGTTTCCCTTCGCACTTTACCGGTACGGGTCAACTCTCCCTCGTCGGCATCAAGCTCTTTGTAAATAATGGCAAAACGTGAAATTCTCGCCAGAGCCGGGAGGCCGGCATTTACCTTGGTTACTTCGCCGGCTATCAGTTCGATAACTTCAGGTTGTGAAGTCAAGTCGGCAAAGGTCATATAGGAGAGTTTGTTGTCGCCGGCCCATTTACCGACAACGCGACTGGTAATGCCGATCAGGGCTACAAGCGGCTCAGTACCGCCGCCAAAAGCAATCGCTTCAGCAATATACGGCGAAAAGCGGAGGTTGTTTTCAACCTGTTGTGCCGAAAAACGGGAACCATCTGAAAGGGTTAATACATCACTTATCCTATCCGTAATTGTAAGGTGCCCATCTGAATCCAGAAATCCGGCATCACCTGATTTGAGCCAGCCATCAGCGGTAATCACCTGGCGGGTTGATTCCTCATCACCATAATAACCCTTAAATATACCGGCGCTTTTTGAAAGTACCTCGCCGTTCTCAGCGATCTTTATCTCGGTGCCGGATAGCGAAACTCCGACGGATGCACCTTTAACATGGCCATTGCGATGCATACAGGTTACCCCGGAGATCTCAGTCTGGCCATAGAGCTGTTTCAGATTGACCCCGATAGCATGGAAAAACCTGAAAACGCTGGTTCCGAGTGAGGCTCCACCTGTCAGTGCCGAGCGCACATGGGAAAGGCCGAGTCGATCTCTGAGAGCTCTGAAAAGAAGTACATCAGCGCAGAACCGGCCCATCCGTAGTGATACAGAAGGTGAAGCGCCGGCCAGTATGCAGTCGGCATAGCGCTCACCAATCGGCATGAACGTGTTGAACATGAATTTTTTAAAGGGGGTCGAGTCACTCATTCTGACGCGCACGGAGGCGGCAATTGATTCCCATACTTTCGGGGGCGAGAGCATGATATGCGGCCCGATCTCGCGCAAATCGGCCATTGCGGTTTCCTCTTTTTCAGGAAAGTTGACGGCATATCCTACTATAAGCGGTGCCGCAACGGACATGAGTTGTTCACCGAACCAGGCGAGCGGGAGGAGCGAAACAAATTCATCCTGCGCTTTTTTCGGATCGGCTTCATTGAAGGCAAGGCCCATGCTGAGCAGGTTCCTGAAGGAGAGCATGGCACCCTTCGGCTGTCCGGTCGTCCCGGAAGTCAGGCAAATGATGGCGGTATCATCACCTTTACCTGCAGAAACCAGCAGGTCAAAGAGCTCCGGATGCTGGGTGCCGAGATTCGTGCCGAGCTCCTGAGCCGCTTCGAAAGTGACAAGCATCTCGTCGCTGTATTTTCGCATCCCGCGTTTTTGGATATAGATGATCCGATGCAGATTCGGGAGGCGCTCCCGGTGGTCAAGCAGTTTGTCGACCTGCTCCTGATCTTCAACAATTGCTGTGGTGACGTCAAATTGGATGAGTGCCGCCGTGATCTCCTGCGGGGTCGAATCATGATAGAGGGACACAGCGATGCCGCCCACCGCCTGAGCAGCAATCTCGGCAAAAAGCGACTCCGGACGGTTGTTGCCGATTATGGCGAGCTTGTCTCCCCTGCTAAAACCGAGTGAATGGAGGCCAAGAGCCAGGGTTTGCACGTTATCCAGATACTGCTGCCAACTGCAGTTCTGCCAGATTCCGAGACCTTTTTTCCGCAGGGCGGTTTTCTTTGAGCCAAACGTTTTTGCCTGAACCTGCAGGAGCTTGGGGAACGTCATGTCATTAAGATCTAAATGCACCTAAAGTCCCTCCGGATCTTCGTCGCCGAGGTAGGCCTTGATAACGTTCGGGTCCTGCTGAACCTGTTCCGGAGTCCCGCCGGCTATTTTTTTACCGAAGTCGAGTACGCAGACGGAATTTGAAATATCCATGACAACACCCATATCGTGCTCAATCATTATAATGGTGATGCCCCGGGCTTCATTGGTGTCCAGTATGAAGCGCACCATGTCCTCTGTTTCTTCGAGGTTCATGCCTGCCATCGGCTCGTCAAGGAGGAGCAGCTTCGGCTCAAGCGCCAGAGCGCGTGCCAGTTCAACCCGCTTTTGGAAGCCGTAGGCGAGCGTTCCGACAATCGATTTGCGGATACTCTGAATTTCAAGAAATTCGATTATTTCTTCACAATATTCACGATGTTTCGTTTCTTCCGCCTGCGCCGGGCCGTAGTAAAGACCGCCTGAAATCAACCCGGAGTGTTGATGGAGGTGCCGACCGATCATCAGGTTGTCAATGACACTCATCCCCTTGAAAAGGGCGATATTCTGGAATGACCGTGCCATGCCGCGCTTCGTTCTTTCAAACGGGGGAAGGCGGGTGACATCCTGACCTTCGTAAACGACTTTGCCTTGTTGGGGGTGATACAGGCCGCTGATACAGTTCAGCATGGACGATTTACCCGCTCCGTTCGGGCCGATGATCGCAAAAATCTCACCCTTCATTACCTCAAAGGATACGCCTGAAAGGGCACGTACTCCGCCAAAATTGAGCTGTATGTCACTGCAGGAAAGCTGAACCATCGAACCAACCCCTTAGTTGTTCGTGCTGAATCTAAAACAGTGGTTATTAATTGAAAAAATAGCGATGTCGTGTCTGCTCTTCCATTAACGTAAGATTACCTGGCAGTAATAACAAAATATATACAGTAATAAGAGCTGATAAAATAACGGCATTGCATTCTTTCAGGCTCTGAAATATCATCGTTTATATTCAGCTGTCAAACAAAATTACAGTTATACAAAAATATGTTTTATTTTGTGTTGACTTATACGTAAAGCAAAATATACAAATGTGTCTCCGGGATATAATGTCAGGAAAATAAAATCATGTTTGTAATTATCAAAATATTGTTTGACAGATATTATCCTCTGAATTATGTTGCATTTACGTCATGCATGACACCATTTAAACAGCGGCACCCGATAGTCAAGGAGGTTGCAGATGAGTTCATATCCGACATTAAATTTCGATCTGGGTGACACCGCTGATTTGTTGCGGGATACGGTAAAGGGGTTTGCCCGCACGGAGATCGCTCCCCGGGCGGCCGATATTGATCGCGATAATCATTTTCCCATGGATCTCTGGCGCAAGATGGGCGATCTCGGACTCCACGGCATTACCGTTTCTGAAGAGTATGGTGGCGCCGGGATGAGTTATCTTGAGCACGTTGTTGCCATTGAGGAGATCAGCCGCGCTTCCGCGGCTGTCGGCCTGGCATACGGCGCTCATTCAAATCTCTGCATCAACCAGATTTACCGCAACGCCAGCGAAGAGCAGAAACGGCGCTATCTGCCGAAACTGATCAGCGGCGAACATGTCGGTTCCCTCGCAATGAGTGAGTCCGGCGCCGGTTCGGACGTTGTCAGTATGCGCCTTCGTGCCGACCGCAAGGGGAACTACTTCATTTTGAATGGCACCAAAATGTGGATTACCAACGGCCCACATGCCGATACGCTCCTTGTCTATGCGAAGACCGACATCAATGCCGGCTCCAAGGGTATTACCGCTTTTCTTATCGAAAAAGGATTTAAAGGGTTTTCTACTGCCCAAAAGCTCGATAAACTCGGTATGCGCGGCTCCGATACCTGCGAACTGGTGTTCGAGGATTGTGAGGTGCCGGCTGAAAATGTCATGGGCTGCATTGGTGACGGCGTTAAAATTCTGATGAGCGGCCTTGACTATGAGCGGGCGGTTCTGTCTGGCGGCCCTATCGGCATCATGCGTGCCTGCATGGATGTGGTGATCCCCTACATCCACGAGCGTCGCCAATTCGGCAAGGCTATTGGCGAGTTTCAGCTGATGCAGGGCAAACTTGCCGATATGTACAGCACCATGAACGCCTGCCGTGCCTATGTGTACGCGGTAGCCCATGCCTGCAGCGGTAAAAATGCGATCAGAAAAGATGCCGCCGGAGCTATACTGTATGCTGCCGAAAAGGCTACCTGGATGGCGCTGGAAGCGATTCAGATCCTTGGCGGCAATGGCTATATCAATGAATATCCGACCGGTCGGCTGCTGCGCGATGCCAAGCTCTATGAAATCGGTGCGGGCACCAGCGAAATCCGGCGGATGCTGATCGGACGCGAGCTGTTCAGCGAGACGGCGGCGTAGCTGTGGCCATGAACTCAGTCGAAACAACTTTTTACCTTCAAGCAGGTGGTCACAGTCTGCGGGCACGAACTATCATCCCGCCCGGGAAAAGCCTCCGGAATGACGCGGTTCTGGTCTTTCTTCATGAAGGACTCGGCTGTATTGAAATCTGGCGCACCTTTCCGGAGAGACTGTCACGATTGGTCGGGCTTCCGGCCCTGATCTATGACCGTTACGGTTCCGGTGGTTCAGAGCCCCTCCAGAGTGGCTATAGCGGCAACCCGTTCTGCCGGGAGGCCGAGATCGTCCTGCCGGAGGTCCTCGCGGGGTGCGGCATTGAGCAGCCGCTTCTGATCGGGCACAGTGATGGCGGCAGTATCGCTCTGCAGTATGCGTCAAACTTCCCGGACAGCCCGGTGGGGGTTATTGCCGAAGCAGCGCACGTATTTGCTGAAGAGCTGACTCTGCATAGCATACGAAAAGCGGTTGCGGTCTTTGCAGAGGGGAATCTGAAGGAAAAACTTGCCAGATATCACGGCGAACGGACGGAGGCCATGTTTCATAACTGGGCTGATATCTGGCTGCTGCCGGAGAACCGCAACTGGAATATGGAAGCGGTTCTCCCCGCCATTACCTGCCCCCTGCAGATAATACAGGGAGAAAATGATGAGTACGGAACGCTCGCTCAGGTCGAAGCGATCGCTGCGGGCGCCTCTGGAAGAACGGAGACGCTGATAATCCCCGAGTGTGCTCATTCCCCGCACCTGCAGGCGCCGGAGGCCACTCTTGCAGGGATGGCGGCATTTATCCGGTCGCTTGTTCATAGCTGTTTATAATTATCAACTGTCCAAGGAGCACAACAATATTATGACCGCCTTGAAAACGGCACTTAATGTGAATTCCAAAGAATTCCGGACTAATGTTGAATCGATGACTGCGCTGGTTGCGGATCTGCGGGAAAAAGCGGCTGAAATCCGCCTTGGCGGTGATCAGCGCTCACGCGCCAAGCATCTCGAACGGGGCAAATTACTCCCCCGTGAGCGTGTCAGGCAGCTGCTTGATGTCGGTGCGCCGTTTCTGGAATTGTCCCAGTTTGCCGCCTACAAAGTGTACGGTGACGATGTGCCGGCCGCCGGGATCATTACCGGTATCGGCCGGGTCAAGGGTCAGGAGTGTATGATCTTTGCCAACGATGCCACGGTTAAAGGGGGCACCTATTACCCGCTTACCGTTAAAAAACATCTGCGTGCCCAGGAAATTGCCGAAGCGTGTAATCTTCCCTGCATTTATCTGGTCGATTCCGGCGGGGTGTTTCTTCCCCGACAGGAGGAGGTTTTTCCCGACCGTGACCACTTCGGCAGAATTTTCTACAACCAGGCCAACATGTCCGGGAAGGATATTCCCCAGATCGCCGCCGTCATGGGTTCCTGTACCGCGGGCGGCGCATATATGCCGGCCATGTCGGATGAAAGCATCATCGTTCGGCGTCAGGGCACTATCTTTCTGGCCGGACCGCCACTTGTCAAAGCTGCCATAGGTGAGGTGGTCAGCGCCGAGGATCTCGGGGGGGCGGAAGTCCATTGCCGCACCTCCGGAGTGACCGACCATTATGCGACAAACGATGGCCATGCGTTGGCGATTGCCCGGCGGATTGTCGGCAATCTCAACCGGGTCAAAAAAATGCCGCTTGCCGTTCGTGAGCCGGTTGAGCCGCTCTATGACCCCGCAGAAATTCATGGCGTAATTACCTCCGATACCCGTAAGCCGTATGATGTCCATGAAGTAATTGCCCGCCTAGTTGACGGTTCCGAGTTTGATGAATTCAAACAGCTCTACGGGACGACACTGGTATGCGGATTTGCCCATATCTGGGGGTATCCGGTCGGTATTGTGGCTAATAACGGCATCCTGTTCTCCGAGTCAGCCCTCAAAGGGGCGCACTTTATAGAACTCTGCAGTCAACGCGGGATCCCGCTGATATTTCTCCAGAATGTCACCGGCTTCATGGTCGGCAGCAAGTATGAAGCGGGCGGCATTGCCAAGGATGGCGCAAAAATGGTTACTGCCGTGGCCTGTGCCAAAGTTCCCAAGTTCACTGTCATTACCGGCGGCAGCTATGGCGCCGGCAACTACGGTATGTGCGGCCGTGCCTTCAGCCCACGTTTCCTCTGGATCTGGCCGAATGCCCGTGTGTCGGTCATGGGGGGCGAGCAGGCGGCGAGCGTCCTCGCCACGGTCAAGCGCGAGGGGATGGAGGCGCGTGGCGAAGCCTGGAGTCCCGAAGAAGAGGAGCTGTTCCGAAAACCGGTGCGTGACATGTATGAACATCAGGGGCATCCCTACTATGCGAGCGCCCGACTCTGGGATGACGGCATTATCGACCCGGCAGATACCCGTATGGTTCTCGGACTCGGGATTTCGGCCACGCTGAATGCTCCGGCAGAAAAAACCAAATTCGGCATATTCAGGATGTGATCTATGAGCGACGCTGACGTTCTTACCACCATTGATGCCACCGGGCGGGCTACGGTCACCATGAACCGCCCGGAACTGCACAACGCCTTTAACGAAAGCCTGGTAGCCAACCTGACTGCTGCGCTGCGTCAGTTCGACGCGGATCCGGAAGTGCGTGTCGTCATTCTTGCCGCAAACGGCAAAAGCTTTTCCGCCGGTGCCGACCTTAATGACATGCGCCGTATGGCTGAGAATTCCCGCGAGCAGAACCTCGCCGATGCCAAGGGGATTGCCGAGCTGATGCGGACGCTTAACGCGCTTGCCAAGCCGACGGTAGCTTTGGTTCAAGGGGCTGCCTATGGCGGCGGTGTCGGGCTGACCTCCTGCTGTGACATCGCTATTGCCACCGAGCGGGCAACATTCTGCGTTTCCGAGGTAAAGCTGGGGCTTATCCCCGCAGTCATTTCGCCGTATGTCCTTGCTGCTATCGGAGCTCGCGCTGCGCGCCGTTATTTTATAACTGCAGAAATTATTTCTGCGCCAGAGGCGTACCGTCTCGGCCTCGTTCATGAAGTGGTTGCCGATGAACAGGAACTCGCTGCCGCTGCCGACCGGATTACATCCCAGCTTCTGAAAAACGGTCCCGGAGCCATGACTGCTGCCAAAGGCCTCATTACCACTGTTTCAGGGCGGCTTGTCGATGATGTGCTGATTGCACACACCGCCGGATTGATGGCTGACCGGCGCGCCTCGCCCGAATGCCGCGAAGGGCTGTCAGCCTTTCTGGAAAAACGTCCTCCTGCGTGGACTTTGAACTTAGCCTCCCCTCCCTTGACGGGAGGGGATTGAGGGGTGGGTGAAGCCACGGATTCAGCAATATGACCCAGCTCCCCCCACCC
>Ga0194059_1000214_pt1 | contig 28342 bp, 4 predicted proteins | sample SepL6211m_MetaG_FD_163426 | JGI IMG/M metagenome (GOLD analysis project Ga0194059, IMG submission 163426) | Anoxic zone freshwater microbial communities from boreal shield lake in IISD Experimental Lakes Area, Ontario, Canada - Sep2016-L626-11m | ecosystem: Environmental > Aquatic > Freshwater >...
TAATGCTAATCAAACATATATCTCTCCAATAAAAGAAAGTCTTCATGCTCCAGAAAAAAGAGAATGGTTAACAGATTGGACTAAAGAACATCTTCCTCAAGTGAATGCTTGGGGAGAAGCAGCTAGTTATATGCCTGGAGGAATTAATCCTCTTAAAGCAGTTCAAACTGCTGCAGACTTTACAGGAATTCCTGGAATAATAAATTATGTTTCTGGTAATCCTATGAACTTATCAGGTGAAGAACTTGAAGCAGCAATGATGCCTGTATTAGGAGAAGCTGGTAATCTACCAATACTATTAGAAAATAGTAGAAGTAAAATTTTAGAAGATCTTTATGATATTAGAAATATTCATCCTGGTATAACACCTGATGAAAATGTTGTAAGTAGTATATTAACTCCTGAACAAAATAATGTAATACGACAGCGAGAAAATATTAGTGGAAACAGAGGAATTAGATTTAATGAACTTGATGATTCTCAATTAAGAGAGCTTAGGAATCATATGTATGATCAAGCAAATGATTATAGGGAAGGGTATAATCATGCAATTACAAATCAATATACTAATAATTATAAGTTTGCAAAAGACGCTATACAAGAATTATCACCTGAAGAAAGACAAAATCTAGAAACAACAAATAGATTAGTAAGATTATATTCAGCTGCAATTGAAAGTACATCAAATCCAAATATAAATTTAGAAAAAATAATAAGATCATCTAATATAGGTAAAAGTGATATAGAACAACTTGGAAATAAGTTAAATCGTTATCATCCAAATATATTTAAAGATCCTAAAATTAAAGATATAATTGATTCTAAAGCTAATATACACACAGATTTATTTAATTCTAATAATAGAAAAACTAGTAATTTTTCCAATGATATAACTATTGCAATAGGTGATTTTGCTGATAGAAGTAATGCTTTTCAAAAAGGATTACAAAAAGGACTTGATGATCATAATATAAAAGAACAAATTGCTAAAAGTGAATTTAATACAAAAGCTATTCCCATAACTAACGAGTTACCAAATACTAATTTAATTGAGTATCAATCTAGAATATATCAAAAAGAACTTACTCCAGAAGAAGAAAGAGCTAAAGCAATTGAATATATAAAAACACAAGCTCCTCCTGGAGTATATCAAGGTTCTTATGACTTATCTGCTCAATCATATGGTCATACTATAGCTGGTATAAAAAGACATTTTTTGGACAATCCAAGATTTGATATATATAGAGCAAACACTCCAATTCAATTAAATCCATTGGATGATTATTCAGCTTTAGATATACCAATTAATGCCAGAGTAGGGATAATTAATAATATGCTAAAAGATTTAGAAATAAAAGGAAAACAATTTCCAGCAGCAACTTCAGATAGATACAATAAAATACTTGCACCAAAGATTATTCTTAGAAAAAATTGGAAAGATGGTGGTATTATAAAAGATGACAATGGATATTGGAATCCTGACAACTGGGGAAAACCTGTAGAGATAGGTAGTAATGATATTACAATGCAAGGGGTGAATCAGCCTCTTCTAGGCATCTCTGATACAGGAGATACACAATACATGGTTCCAGGAAAAGACTACAAATTTAAGGGCAAGAAGGTGAGAGAATATCCTATTGCACAAAATGGATTAAGACAAGAACAAAAAAGTTTACAGAATCTAGATAATCTAACTAACTTTACAAACTATAACACTCCACAGAAAGGTGGATGGTTACAAAAATATTCTAAATAATTATCATCATGAAAGATAAAATTCTAAAGATTGCAGGTGTTAAGAGTGAGAAAGAGTTCTACAAAAAGTTTCCTTCAGAGGAAGCCTTTATGAAGCTGCATGGAAAAGCTTTTAAGAAAGCTCAATTAGGTGCTAAGATTCCTAAAACTTTTGATGGAGAAACTATACTTGATCCTCTCACTGGATTACTGAAGAACTCAGCATCTACAATGAAAGGTTTGAAAACTCCTTCTTTACAATCTGTTCCAGGAATGCCAGCAGCACTTGGTTATAATCTTTCTGGAGATCAGAATAAACAAATGTTTGATCTTGCAGGAAATGCTTTACAAGGACAGTCAGCACAACAACTAGCTAATGGTGTAGCAGATGGAGCATTAGGAAATGCAGCATCATCATCATTGTCAGATGCTGCTCCATATATAGGTGCTGGGGTAGATATTCTAAAATCATTTGATACTTTTAAACAAGCAAAAAAGAAAAAGTTTGAAGCATATCAAAATCGTGATGTTACAAAAGTACAAGAGCAAGCTGCTGGTACTAAAGACATTGATGCAAATAATGTAAACAAACAACTTGCATGGAGACCTCCAGTTATATCATCAGGTCAACTTAATTCAGAAGGAACAAATTATACTCCTTTAGGTAGGAATGGTATAATGTTACAAAATGGTGGACCAATTGGAGGCAATCCTACAGAGATACAAAATACATATGGTATAGGTAATTCTATATATGATGACTTAGGATATACATCATTACCAGATAATGAAATAATAAAACAATATCAAAATGGTGGACCACTAGTACCTAAAAGTATATGGGATCCTAAGGGTAAGATTAGTAACATCTGGAACAATCAAGGAGGAAATCAACTAGCAAGAACTGCTAGTAATGCATTCTTAAATCAAGGACAAGGACCTAGTGGTGGTTCTCAATTAGGTAAGGGACTTGGTACTGCTGCAGGAACTGCTTTGTTTGGACCTATGGGAGGTGAAATATTAGGAGAAGTTGGAGGATTTGTTGGTGATAAACTTGATAATACTGGTAGACTAACTGATGCTGCTAATAAAGAGGCACATGGGTCTGCAATGAGAACATTGATTAATAGTCAAAACATGACTTCAGCATATACTAGAAATGGTGGAAAAGTTTCTTCATATGAAGATGGTGGTTGGATGAATCCAGAATATAACCCACAAGTGATAGCTAAGTTTGGTGATCATTCACCAGAAGACATATATCATTTTGCTCATCAGGGAATGCAATCATTAAGAGCAGGTGGAACTATGGGACATCCTGGTTATACACAACCTAGTCCAAGAGCATTACAAACTTATGAAGATGGTGGAAATACAGCATTAGATGGTCAAGTTACAACTACATGGGGTGGAACACCAGAAGAGTTTTCATACAATCCTGTTTCTGCTGCTACAGGAAAGATGATTAAATTCAATGGAGCTTCTCATGACAATGGAGGAATAGGTGTTATGTATGGAGAGGATAGCTCTCCTTATTCTGGATATGCACAAAATGGTTTTCAAGAATCTGATAGAGATAGAACAAATGTTGAAGTTCAAGGAGGAGAACCAGGTAGAGAAACTATAGATCCTGCTACAGGTGAAAAAACTCTTAGCATTTATGGAAAACAAGTTGTTAGTAAAGAACTTGCTGATCAAATGGATTATTCAAATTATTATGGAAAGACATATCAAGTGGTTGCTAAAGATATTGGTAAACAACAAAATAAAGCAAACAAGCAATTACAGAAAAGTATTGAGTTAGCAAATAATGCAGGCACTGGTAAGTTTGGAAAACTAGATTTAGCTACAGCAAATGTTATGAAAAAAGGAGCAATAAATAAATTTGAAAATTTTGATCAGCAGTTAAATATGTTAGATGAAACACAAACAAGAAATAACGAAATTGCTGAGATGTTAAACATAGATGCTTCTGCTCTCTCTCAAGGAAAAATAAAACCAAATAAAGATGCACAAAATAATACAGGTAAGTATGGTAAAAATATATCTAAAGCTGTTGGAGGAGATGCTCTTAAATTAAGACCTTTCTCTCAAACTGATTGGGCACCTGATGTTCCAGCACCTGAACGATATAATTATCCAGAATCTAATCCTGCTCAATTTCTTAATTATGGTGCAATGAATGAAGGAACTTATGGACAGGTAGAAGGCTATAATAGTCCTACTAATAATCCTTATGCTTCAGACAATGGAACTTTTACCACTCCAGACTTTATGCCATATGCTTCTGCAGCTAGTTCAGCTCCTTTAAATAATTTTGTTTCTAAAAATAAAAGCAACATTGTTTCTAAAAATAAAAAAGGTAGCACTCCTAAAGCTAATGCTTCTTCTAATAATGGATTGAATCCTTTAATGACAGGAATTGGTGATGTGATACAATACCACAGACCACCATATAGACTACCAACAGAAGACTATAGTCCTGAATTAGCAGCAGCATCTATGAATCAGTTAGAAGCTGTTAAAGGATTTCAAAGTGTACAACCTCAACTTTATAGTCCTTATAAGCTATCTCTTAGTGATCAACTTGCTAGTATAGATTCATCATTTGCTGGAGCTAAAAGATCAGCTTCATCAAATCCTGCATTGTTAGCTCAGATAGCAGCTCAAGAATCAGATGCTAAAAACAAAGTGTTAGGAGAACAGTTTAGAATGAATCAAGCTCAAGAAGCTCAGGTGTATGGTAAAAATATAGATTTGTTGAACGATGCTCAAGTGAAGAACATTGCTCAATATGCTAGCTATGAAGACAAACAAGCATTAGCTAAGTCTAACACTAAGCAACAAACACTAGAGATTCTTAAATCAATAGCAGACAGAAGACGTAAATTCCAAGATGATCAAACTGCTGCAAATATTAAACTAAGAAAATCTAATTATTTTGTAAATCCTGATACAGGAATTGCTACATATATGGGACCTCTTGCTCAATTCAATCCACAAGGAGGAGGACCAGGTTCTCAAGGAGGTGGTATAGAACCAGGAAAAGAATACTTATATAATAAAAGGGGACAAATTTCTGGTTTAAAGAATCTGACTAAAGATGAACAAGAAGCAGCCAATTCTAATGGCTATGGAAAAAATGGAGCTAAAGTAAAAGACAAAACAAAAGCTAGAAATAGTTCTATTGTCAGAGCTCTTAAAAATTTATAACCAATCTCATTATACTAAATTACTGAAATCCATTATATCTATTGGAATATATAATGATTCTTATTACATTTGAAAACTTAAAAATACTATGGCTTCATATACTGACAAATTAACAACCTTTAATCCTTACATCTCTCACTTACCTGTAATTGACGAGATGTATAAGGCTGGTATGGAAAAGCAGCAGCAATACAATCAGGGTGTACAAAAGATACAATCCCAGATTGATAATGTTGCAGGTCTTGATATTGGAAGAGACACAGATAAAAAATATCTGCAATCTAAACTAGATGATCTAGGCAATAATCTAAAGACTGTAGCTGCTGGAGACTTCTCTAATTTCCAACTAGTTAACTCTGTTGGTGGTATGGCTAATCAAATTGGTAAGGATGCTTATATACAAGCTGCTGTATATTCAACAGCAAGTGATAAGAAGCAACTTTCTGAAATGGAAGCTGATAAGAAAAAAGGAACTCTCACTCCACAATCAAAGTATGTATACGATGTTCAAAGAAGTAAATACTTTAACAATCCAAATCTAAAAGGTGAGGATGGTAAACCTATAATCTTCACTGGACAATATACACCTTCATGGGATATAGAAAAACACATACTAGAAAATGTTAATGCTGTAGGTGATAGTAACTGGACTGCTACAAATGTATTTAAAATAGATCCTGTTACAAAACTACCATTAAGAAAAACAGAGTATGTGAAAGATAAAGCCACAGGACAGATGAAGCAAGTTGATGGAGGTCCAGTGTTTTCAGAATATGCAATTAAAGAAATAAGAGCTGGTAAATTCCCTGAGAATATTATGGCAGCTATTAATGCTGTATTAAATAGACCAGAAGCTCAACAAGAAATGGCTATGCGAGGAATGTATGAATACAGAGGAAATGATAATATTGATAGTTTTGTTAATCAATATCAACAAGAGAAAACTATTGGAATTTCTTCATTAGAAAATAAGAAGACAGATTTACAAACAAAACTATTAATAGAAACAGATCCTGAGAAGAAGAAAGAATATCAAAACAATCTTACAACTATAGATGCTAATATTACTAGTCTTAAAGATTCAAATGATCCTAGAATAGCACAAGCCAAATCATATGGTGAAAATGTAGATGCATATAAAGCAGCTATATATACACAACGTCAAAAGAACTATTGGCAAACAGCATTCACCACAGAAAAGTTTAGTCAAGACATTGTAGAAAATATTCCATATAATGTTGGTCAAAAGAAAATTGAGAGTGATTGGAAACATTGGGTAGATAGAAAACAAATTGAGCAAGGTCAAGACAGAATTGATATTGCAAGATATTTGGCTGGTTTACAAGGTTTTAAGTGGGATGCTGATCCTAAAAATCCTAAAAATATAGTAGAAGAAAAACCTTTCAAACAAAGCACAGTTGCTGAAACTCAGATGCCAATTTTTATGCAAAAGCAAAAAGAAACTGCTGATGCTTTTCAACAAGGTAAATTAAAGTTTGCATTGGACTATCAAGCACTTGCTAATCCTAGTATGACAAAAGAAGAAAAAGCAGAGTTGATAAAAAAATATAATGATGATCCAAGTAGTCTAAATTCTGCTTATGAACATACTAAAGATTTACTTGCTAATAATCCTAAGACTGTTGCATTTGCAAACTTACGAACAGCATTGGCTCCTATGCAAGCTTTAGAAAAACAAATGACTATTCAAACTCATGAGCTTGAATCTTTAGAGAATGATCCAGAGGTGATTGCTGCTGGAAATAATACTGATTTTAAACAAATACAAAAAGGATTACCTTCTTATAATATAACATATTCTAATGCAAATGGGCAAGCTATATCACAAAATGTAAATCCTCAAGATATTGTTAATGCTAGTATTTTAACAAGAGGGTTAAATCCAATTGCTACAAAAGCTGAAAATGCAGCATACTATACAGCAAAGCAACAACTAGAGGCAAAGTTTGGTTCTAATACAGATTATTTATCTGCTATGGGATTTAAACAATATGGAGCAGCTGGTGGTCCACATTTAGCATATAGAATTGATGCTGATTATTTAAGATCAAAAGGATTAAGTGATGCTGCAATAACAAACGTAATAGATATTCAAAATAAAGTTAGCTCTGCTGTATATTCAAATGTAATTAAAGCAAAAGAGAAAGTGCTTAAAGATAGAGGGGTTGCTGAAGCTCCAGTGACATTTGAACTTTATCCTAAGAATGCAGAATCAAAGGAAATAGAATCTACTAATTTAAGAGTGAACAGTGTATTAGATGATCTTCAACGAGGAGGTATAAATATTTCACCATTTAAAGTGGCTCTTGAAAAAGCTATGGTAGATAAAAATAACATTGAGTTTAATGTAAATAGACAAGCTTCATCACCTGATCAGGCAATATCATTTGATGTATTTGATAAAAAGGGGTTAGTTCAATCTGTTCTTATATCAAAGCCAGCCATGGATCATATCAAAAATGAGATTGTAAATATACCTCCTCCAATTTCTGACTTATCACGAACTGTAAAAATAAATAAAGGAAATTCAAACTTATCAAATCTTGACATAAATGATCCTAATGCATATAGTACAGCATTTTATAAAACAAACGAAATGCTTGCTATACAAAATAGAACAGATATTTTAGGAGCAGATGTAAAAATTAATAATGTTGGACAACCTAATGCATATCTTTATATAAGAGACATTGATGGATCATCTGTAAGGGCTATTCCTGTAATGGCTAGTAGTAATGATATATTACCAGCTGCATTTGGAAGTACAGATAAAACAGGAACATTCATCCCAAATGTAGATGCAGCAGGTGCATTTATTAGAAATTTACAACCAGCACAAGTTGATGCAATTATAAACAACATTAAATAAATGGAACAAGACTTCTTAGATTGGGCAAATAGTTTTGGTAATGAGGGTATAGGTAAGGTGAATGCAAACCTTCCTCCAGACACTACTTCAACTGGTGAATATGCATCAGGATTAGAACAAGCAATTGCGGATGCTAATAAGACACCAGACACTTCTGACTACTCTGTGAGAACAGCTGACCAATCAGCACGATATCCTAGAAACTATGAAGGTGTTAGTAATGAAGAGTTATATGCACAAAATCAAACTAGTTGGGATAAAGCACAGAATGGTGTTATAAAGATGGTTGGAACTGCTGGTACTACATTTATCAATGGTACAGTGGGACTTGTCTATGGATCATTAAAATCTATTGGAGATCAACGATTTGCTTCTTTTTATGATAATCCTCTTACAAGATCATTGAATGAGCTTAGTAATACAATGGAAGATTCATATGCTCATTATCAAACACAAAGACAGAAAGATGCTAGTTGGTGGGAGCCAGTTAATCTATTTTCTGGAAATCTTCTTTGGGATGGTATAGTAAAGAATTTAGGATTTGGATTGGGTGCAGCAGCATCTGGATTTGCCTGGGGAGCAGGACTAAAAGCAATTGGTCTTACTAGTAAACTAATGTCCACTGGGGCAGAGATGGCTGCTAATGCTGATAAGGTGATTAGTGAAAGCACATTGCTTCCTCAAATAAATAGACTCTCTAATGTAAATGCTGAGCTAAGTAAGTTAGTTGGTAAGGGATTAATGAAAACTGATAGAGCAGTCACTGCTACATTTGCTGTGGCAGGTGAAGCTGGAATGGAATCTCTAAATAACTCTCAAGAGTTTAGACAAAAAATGATTGATAATTTTCAAGACACTCATGGATATTATCCACAAGGAGTAGAGCTTGAACAAATTAATAGATATTCTGAGAAGGTAGGTAATTGGAGTCTTGGAGCAAATGCTGTATTGCTCACTATATCAAACTATGTTCAGCTTCCTAAAATATATTCATCATCATTTAAGGGAGAAAAACAAATAGTAAATAATATTGTACGTGAAGGAGATAAATATGTATCTGCACTTCCTAAACAAGGATTTGGCAAACTTCTATATAAGACAAAGAATGTAGCTTCTTTATTTTTCAATAGAGATGAAGCAATTGAAGAGGGTTCTCAGTATGCTATTCAAACAGGTACACAAAATTATTTTGGTAAAAAATACAAAGGAGAGAAAGTCTCTGCAATAGATGATGGTGTTTTATATGGTATCAATCAAGCTCTCACTACACCTGAAGGAACTCTTAATATATTCTTAGGAGGACTCTCTGGTGCTTTACAATCTTCTGGTGTAGTTGGATTTAAAAAAGGAGACAGTGGTATGTATAGTCCCACTGTATTTGGGACAGGTAAAATAGGTGAAAGAGGATTCACAGGATATGGTGGAGAAGATGAGAAACTTAGAGATGCAGCTATTGATGCATGGAACAAGTCTCAAATTAAAGATAAGATTAAAGATGCTTATTTAAGTGTAAAAGCTGCTGAAAATATTCAACAAGATAGAAAACTTACTGTTGAACAAGGTGATATATTAGAGTCTAAAGATCTTGAGTTTGACTATGCTCATAACTTTATTGCTAATCGTTTAAATTATAATGCTAAGGAATTAATTACAGAAGAGATAAACTCTTTAAAACAAGATGCTGCTACAGATAATGGATTCTTGAAATTACAACAAGAAGGATATGCACCAGCTACTGATACTAAAGAAACATTCTTAAATAGATTAACTAACTTACAAGAGCATGCTGATCATGCTGCCACTCTTAAAGAAGCAGTGGATATAAAATATAAAGGACTGGTTGATAAAAAGACAAACAAACCTTTGTACCCACAAGAGGTGTTAGATCAACTTGTATATGCAGGATCTAAAGTGATGGATTACAATAAACGTATTCCTCAAGTAAATTTTGATTTAATTAATGCTGGAATATTAAATACTCAACAGATTGTTGATGAGGTAATTGAAACAGGTAAACTTAATGAGTCATTAGCTGTAGCTGCAAAAGCTCAGATTGATGCTATGAAAGGTATCACTTCTACACAAAAAGATGATCTAACTCAAAAGTTAAGAGATCTTATGGAACTGTCTCTTAGAAAGAAACAGTTTATAGATGACTATAATGAGATAATCAAAACTCCTACTAAGTTTGAAAAACAAAAACCAGTAGTACCACCACCACCTGCAACTAAAACAACTCAAGGTAAGAAAGCTGCAAAGACTATTGTATTAGACAATGCTGTTCTTGAAATTAATTCATCTTATTTTAAAAGCAAAGATATTGATTATGAGAAAAATGGTATTGATGCAAAATCAGATGTTTCTAGATTTACTGTACTAGGAGAGAATCCAGATGGCACATTAGATATACAGAATGAAGAAGGTGTCACTGAGAAGATAACTAAAGCAGAATTGGCTAAATATAATATACGAAAAGCTGATGATGTTCTTTCTAATCCTGCTGCTAATTTTCAACATGAGTTTAGAGACAAACCATTTGAATATAACTTTGGTGAGTTTGGTGGAAATGTAACAGGTAGATTAGAACACATAGGTAATAAATTATATTTTATATATCTCAGTTCTAAAAATAAAGTTGAAACAAGACAAGTCTTTGGTAAATTCTTTGTAGGTGCTAATGAAGAACGTGCTAGAATTTATGACATATCTAGAGAGGTGGAAACTTCAGAACAAGAAGCTGCTAGAAAACTACTCACCTCTCAAGAGGAATTAGATAAAGAAGAACTCACACTTGCTAAAACTAAGGAAGCAAGACTTGATGTAATTGCAGGTATTGAAAAAGATACAAAAGAAGAATTAGCTAAGGTGGAAAAAGAGCTTGCTGCTCAAAGAGAAATTATCAAAAAAATTCAAGATGATTTTAATAAAATAGCAGAGTTAGAAAAAACAGGAGCTAAGAAAACCACAGGAACATACATAGCTAATTTGACTGCTAAGTCTGTAATTAAACTAGGTAAGGAACAAGAAAAGGTTAATAAGCAGATTGCCATCTTCACTGCACAGAAAAAAGATCTTCAAATTAACTTACAATATTTCAAAGATCTTTCAAGTGATCTTGGTGATTTTCCTGAAAACACTGGTGAGTTTCTAGATGAATTAAACACACAACTTTCATGGATAGATAATCTTGCAAAACAAGCTGGAAAGAGTATAGATGAGCTTAATCAAGAATCTAAAACTATTCAAGATACAATCAAAGACTTATTAAAATTATTAAAGAGTAATCTTTCCAAAGATAAAAATCTTATCTACTCTGATGATGTTAATATATTAATTGATTCAATACTTGATGGTACAGATGTGTCCACTCAAATACCAGCACTTAAAGAAGCTCTAGCAGAACTTATAGTATCTGAGGATATACAAGATCAGAAAGATAAGGTGGCTGTGAGTCTAGAAAAGTTAGAAGATATTAATACTAGACTTCAAGCACTCACTGATCAATTTGATGAAGTGGAAAGTTTATATACCGCTGCTAGGAAAGTTATTGATAAGTTTCAAGAAGTTATTGATACATATAACAAAAAGAAAAAAGAAGAACAAGTCTTACAGAAAAATCCTAAACTTAGAGAAGAGTATACTGAAACATTAGATGATAGTGTTCAAAACTTTTTTGGTAATACTAGATTTGAACCTGTTAGTAAAAAACCTTGGTGGGCAGTTGTTGGTGGAACATTTGGTATTTCTATTCAAACTGAAAAAGATAAAATAAAGCCTCATCAACTAAGAGCAAATCGTTTTGGTAATAGATTTAATCTTTTTGATGAAAACAAAAGAGAAAATATAAAGGGTATTGTTGTCACTAAAAAAACTGAAAAACAAGTTGGTTTAGATGGATTAGTAGAGAACATGCTTATTGGTGCAGATAAGACTACATACAAGTCTGGAGAATCTATTGTACTAGTAATGGTACAGGATAACAATGATGGCACATTTACATTAGTTGATGAGTTTGGTGATCCGTTTGCAGAAAGAAATTCACAGAAAGCTATTGATACTGCCATCTACCAATCATTCCCAAGAGAAACTTTAGAGGCTAGTTATAAGAATGATGCCACTGGTAAGTTTGAAATACAATCAATGTTCAGACAAAGTGAAAATGCTGATCATGTAAAAGAACTCAAAACTAAATATGAAGAATGGAGAACTGGTCAATTAGCAAAGAAAAATATTGACAATCCTGTATCCATCTCTGCATCTTTTGGTATCCCTGAATATGTATATGAAAATACTGTGGCTGAGGGTCATCCTATAACAAAAAGAGACTATGCTGCTAGAACATCTGTAGAAGCAGCAGGACTACTTCCTATTGGAAAGCTTCAAGAAAGTCAAGTGGTAATGGTTGCAACAACCAATGATATACAATCTGAAGGTGATATTACATTTGCAAATGCTTTAGGTAGAGTGTTTCTAAAAATTCCTGGAATAGCATTAGTTAAATTAAAGAATAGATTATTTACTAATACAGAAGCTAATGTAATATTTGATGTGTTGCATCAAATTACAAAGAATGCTGTTGAAGAAGGCACTGTTAAAAAAGGTTCTAAATCTACACCACTATTTGATTGGTTGAAATCAGTAGCATATTGGGGTATTGTAAAAGATCCTGATACCAAAGAAAGAAAGAAGATTGGATATAATAACATGTGGTTTGAGGATGTAAATGTAAATGGTGCTCCAGTTACTAAACTATTTATATCTGGTAAACAAATTAATGAGTTTGACTTCACTACAACATCTCTAGAAGAAAATAAGACTGAGATTATAGGACTAATAAAACAAATATATAATAATGCTAATGCATCAAAAACTAATGGTGCTTGGGATGCAGAGTACACTCAGATAGTAGGAATCAATCCAGATGGTACAGCCAATACTGTTACATGGTCTAACTATCAAACCTATCTTCTTTCTGAAAAAGCTCCTGATCCTAACAATGATGATAGACTATTACTTACTAGAAATATTGAAGAGATTCCTTTAACTACTGACTATAGACCACTTGATAAGTTTAATAAAGAAGATACAAATAGACAAGGTATATATTTTAAATTAAGCAATGCTGTAAATGATTTTGCTACAAATGTTAAAAAAGATGCAGAGCAAAAAACTCCACCACCTCCAACACCTCCAGCTAGTACAAGTGAGTTTATATTAGATGGTGTTAAACGTAACTCTATTGATTTTATTTTTGGAAGAGTATCTTTTATATTAAATGGAAAGAAAGCTGCAGAGCTATTAGCAAAAGATGAAAACAATATATTTAAAGCTACCACTGAATCAGAAAAGGCAGATGTTCTAGCTAATTTTGTAAGTGAACTTATAGCAAATAAAGCATTTACATTTGATCCAATTTCTGGAGAAAGTCTTGCAGAGATTGTACAACTTGTACCTACAGTGAGTGGAAGAAAAACCACAATAGAAGATGCACAACAAATAGCTATTCAATCTACAATAAATAGATTGCTTAATCAAATTGTAGAAGAAGGAAAACAAGAGGCATTAGCTGATATAGAAGGACAAGAAGAAACTACTGAAGAGAATAATGATTGGGTGGATGATGATGATCTAGATTTAGATAATCTTGTTGAAGATGCTCCTTTCCGTTTGAAAATAACTAAGGAAGCTAAGCAATGGGAAAAAGAAGATTGGGATAAGATTGGAGAAGAAATGAGAGCCACTCTTCCCAATGTTTCTATATACAGAGTTAAGAATACCATACAGGCTACTAATGGTAAGCAAGCTTGGGGACTCTTTAGAAATGGTGCTATATACATAGATGAGAATGCAGAGATAGGTACATTCTATCATGAAGTGTTCCATGCTATATGGAGAATGTTTACTACTCCTGCTGAACAAATAAAAGTTGAAAAAGAATTTAGAAATAGAGATGGACAATTTCTTGATAGAAAATCTGAAAAACTTATTAATTATAAAGATGCAACAACTGAACAAGTTGAAGATGCAGTAGCAGAAGAATATAGAGAAGCAAGACTTGCTAATAAAAACGTAGCAAGTACCACTTATGATAAATCATTTATTGGTAGATTATTTACTGAGTTACGTAATTTTATCAAAGCATTCTTTACAGGTGAGCATGCTAGAACTAATACAGCAAATTTATTTAGTAAGATAGGTAATGGATATTATGCAAAATATAATCCAAATGAATCTGAATTATCTTATGCCAATGTAGGTATAATGGATATAGATGATGTCATTGCACAAGATGAGGATGAGTTCAGAATGAGAACAATTCCTTCTATGCAGTTACATGATATCATGCAACATATGTCTTATTCAATTCTCACTGGTCTTACAAAAACAAATCAAAGTTTATTAAATCTTTCTAATCCTGATGCAAAAACTAAATCAATCTTATACAATCAAGTTAAACAAGATTTATTAGGAGATGGTACAAAGGACAATGTAGGAAAAATAAGATTTAAAGCTGCTCAATATACAATCTCAAAAAAGAAAGGTGAGCTATCTGAAGAAGTGGCTAACAGAAATATTAATGATTTAAAAGAGTTACATAGAACAGTAAATGCTAATTGGGATGAGCTGGTTAGAAATCATGAACAGAGACTAGCATCATACAATATAAAATTTGATGAGGAAGATATTGCTATTGTTTTGGATGAAAATAATTCAGGAAAGAGTGATTATCAAGCAGCTAATAAAATAGATTCATTTAGTAAGGTTAGTAGTGCAATTAAATTAATGCTTGGCACTTTACCACTTACAGAATATAGAGATGGTAAAATAGCAAATATAAGATCTTCTATTGGTGGTATTATATTAATGCCAGCGGATCAGGTGTATGTTACATTATTGAATCACTTACATGATGCTGTAGACATTAACCAAATGTTTGAAAAATTAAATACATTAGGTCAAGGTCATCCAAACTATGCTCAGCTATATACACGACTTACAAAACAAGATGTAGGTAGTCCTGTTAATTGGTCAGCATTTGAAGATCATGATATAACTATAATCTCTGCATTCTGGAATGCTATGAAGAAACAAAATGCAGATGTTATCACTGTATTTATTCTTCCTTCAGGAGAGGTTATAATTAGTAATTCTGCATTAAGTTCTGCAGGTAAAGAATCTAAGCGTCAAATGCTTAATAATATTATTGATAATATTAAATCTGATGCATCTAAATACTTTACATATAATGCTGACAATGGTAAGTACACTGTATTAGGTACACTTAAAAATAAGAAATTAGAAACATTACAAGATCATGTAGACTTCTTAAAAGATTTTGGTGTCACATTTAACATCAAAGATTTACAAGATAGATCTAAAGTGAATGGTATAAAGCTTGGTATATTTAAAGATGCTGTTGCAGGTATTAGAGAAAGTTTTTCTAAGATGGGTCCTGTGCTTACAAGAGATAAAACTGTAGCTAGATATCCAGAAGGTGATCCTAAAGAAGGCGAACCAATTGATTATAGTATAGCTATACTATCTGATAAGTCATTAAATATAGCTGGTCAGCTAATGCAACTTGGTACATTAAAAGCTTCACTTGAGAATCCAGATTTTGAAAGTACATATTTCAATATTAATGGTGAGCGTACACAAACCTATATTGGTACAAATGCTAGTAGTAATTTATTTGATGTTATTTCTAAGCTAACAAATATTGATGAACTAAGAACAAATGAAAGATATTCAGGATTTAAATTTCTTGTTACAGATAAATTTACCAGAGGTAATGGTAGTTTAATGTTGCAAAGAATGTTTAATATTGATCCTGATGCATATACAGGTAATCGTAGAGATAACACTGAAGATTATATGAAGCCTATACTTATTGATGGAATGATCAATGAGGCTACTGGAAAGAAGAAAGAATCTTCTAAACAAACAATGCAACAACAATTGATTCAAGAGATCAATCTTAACATTGGAGGGATATATAAAAATCTTGTTCCTGGAGATGCAAGTCTTGACTATGCAACAAAGATGCATGATAAGAATAGACCATTTGTTACAGAAGAAAGTTTTAAAAATAAAACCTATCTCAAAATATTTAGAGACTACTTTATAGCTGAAGTGGAACTCTCTAGAGATAATCGTACAGTGGTTACAGGAAAGAGTGCTACAGATCTTCGTTTCTTTAAAGCTATTCTTGCTGATAATTCTAAAAAAGAAGATGAGGAAATAAACAAGTTACATAATGATATAATCACTGCAAAAGATTCTGAGGGGAATGCGCTCACTCCAGATGCACTATATAAAGCATATCAACCTAAAATTGATGCAGCTGTAGAGAAGTTTATTTTAGATGATGCAAAGGATACAAGAAAGCTATTGATAGATTTCGGTATTATATATGAGGGAGAACAAGGATTAGCACTTAAAGATCTATCACTTGCTGAAGATCTTGCTGTAATCACTATGCCTATAATACAGGAAAAACTAAATTTGCTTAGTGTTAATTATATGATTGCAAATATTGAGCTTCATAAACTTTTATATTCAGATCCATATCAATACTCTGATGAGTTAAAACGTATTAAAAACTTTAACTCTCCAAGACAACCATTAGTATACGGTTCATCTGAAGTGAACTCAGCACTTAATTCTATATACAATAAATTATATTCTAAGAAAGATATTGGTCATACAGATCTAATAAGAAACTTCTTTAGAACTGTTACTATTAGTGATGTACTTAGTTCAGGTGATCTTAAAGGATATGATAATCCTTGGAAAGAAACAGATGGTGGTGGGTATATTACATTAAAAGGTAATCGTATATTTAGACTTCGTGCAGGAACTTGGTTACAAGCAAATGAACAACAGTATCAGTATGATATAATTTACGAGAAAAGAATCAAAGGAGAAGATCTAACAAAAGATGAGAAAAAGAAATTAGGATTAACCATCTCTAAGAAAGAAGAAGAGATTTGGGCAAAAGGAAATCCTGATGTAAAAGATACATACACTCCACTTAAACCTATTGTAGCTGGAAGTAAAGATAATGGTAGAGATTATAATGATATAGTGCTACATAAGTTTGCATTATTACCATTATCCTTTAGACTTCTTCATGAGATGGACCCTAAGTCAAATGCTATCAAGCTTTATAATAAGATGCAGGGTGAGGATATAGACTATGCTGTATATGAAACAGGTAGTAAAGTGGGTACAGAAAAAGTGAGTAATCTTTATGTAGATGGTAAATTTGATACCACTCCATTCTCTAATAAGAAAGAAGAAAACAATCCTAATGTTCCACAAGGAGTATCTAAGATACCATTCTCTATTGTTGGTGTTCAGTCAGAGGTACCTTCTAAAGATACTGCATTGGTTACACAAGGATCTCAGATGACTAAACTTGTCACATTAGATTTCATGGATGCTGGTGTACCTATTGATTTTGATTCTGATAATACAGACTTCAATAATCGTTTTGCTAAATGGACTAAGCTAGAAGATAAGTTTAACTATCCTGTAAAACATAGTGGAGTTAATCTATACAAAGAGATTAAAAATAATGAAGATATATTAAATGCTAGAATTGAACAGGGGTATATCACTCTTCTTCAAAAGTTAGGCATTAAAGAAATAATAAAAGAGAATGGTGAAAAAGACTTTGAAATAAGTGATAAGGATAAATTAGTTGATACATTAAGAGCTGAGGTTGAAACACAACAAGTGAATGATAATATACTTGCTGCATTCTCAGATTATAAAAATGGAGAGGTAGTGTTAGAAGCAACACCTTCATATCAACAAATTAGAAATATCCTTTACTCTATTGCAGATAGCAATGTAGTATCTCAGAAAATATCTGGAGGTATGAAAGTGCAAGTGTCATCTGCTTTATTTGAATCAGGTGATAGAATAGTACAATCAACAACCAAAGATGGAAAGGTTGTATACTCATCTGATATTCTGAAGTTTTATACAGATGAAGATGGTAAACGTGTATGTGAGATAATGGTTGCTAGATGGTTCAAGAGTGAGAGAACTGACGCTGAGCTACTTGCATACTTTGATACACCTGAAGGTAAAGCTGAGATTGATGCATTGTTTGGTGTAGCATATCGTATTCCTACACAGAAACAAAATTCAATTGATGCATTTAAAGTGGCTAAGTTTCTTCCTTATGGGTTTGGTGATTCTGTTGTTATTCCTTCCGCTCTTGTTCAAAAGGTGGGGAGTGACTTTGACATTGATAAATTATCTATATACCTAAAGAATGTAAGAGTAGGAAAAGATGGTTATCCAAAAGTTATAAAATATTTAACAGATGAGAATTCAACAGATAGAGAAAGATATTATAAATGGGTAACATCCACTGTAGATAAACAAGGTGAGAATGTTATTAAGTTCTTAAATAGCGAAGAAGTTAAATCAATAAAACAAGGATTTAAAAATAAATTCAATGAGCTTAATGAAGAATATGGTAGACTAACTACCAATGTTTCAGATACAGAATATGAAAATCTAATAGAAGAATACAATGATATTGCTAATGCTGCAAACACTTCACAAGAGTTCTATCTTAAAGATTTAAATAAACAGAATGCTCAAGTGTTTAAAAGCTTACCTAGAGCAATAAGAGATTTATATATACAATCAAGTAGTGAAGTATCTAAATTAGGATTAACCACTCCTGCAGAAATTTCAGAATACTTAGCACTAACCAAAAGAATTATTGAGGATGAGCAGACTAACGAATCTACAAAAAAGATTCTAAATGACATGGCTGCTATTTATCAAGAGAAGCTACAGGTGCTAGGAGAAACAAAAGAACGAATCAAGTCTAAGAGTGATGCTGCATTTAAAGAATTTAGAGAAAGAAAATCTGAGGGAATCACTTCTATTGGAACCTTTATTTCTAGTGAATATAAACAAGTCAATGAACAAAAAGAAGAAGTTAATCTTATCTATGCAAAAGAACTTGCAGAGATAGCTAACCTTCCATCATTTGAAGAATTTAGCAGTAAACCTATACTAAATCAAAATACAAAGAAAGCTTTAGAGAATGCATATATTGATTCACTACAGAATCTTGTATCACATCCTTTAAATTTTGATAACTTAATTAAACCTAACTCTGCTGATCAATTAAAGAATCTTACCAAGGACATTAATAAAGAACTTGGAAGAAAAGAAAAAGATTATTCAGCTGTAGGAAACATGTTGAGTAGATCATTTATGGCTTCATTAAGACATGCATTTGTTTCTGGTAAGTATGCAATCGGTATTGCTGCTACAGGTCAAACAAACCATGCTCAAAATCAACGTAGCAATATGTATGTTGATACTGATAGACTATCGAATGAATCAATGTCTGAAGTTGATCGTGCTATATTAGGTGGCACTGATTCAACTACATTTGCAAATAATCCTAACATTAACTTTCAAGAATATAATTCAATAATCGTTGATGGAAAGAGCAAACCAAGTCTTTCTATGGTTAAGAATGCAGCTGGAGAATATATATCAGACATCATAGGAATGTTCATTGATGGGTTTGTTGATATTGCTAAGGGAGCTTGGGTTATGGAACTTGGTGCTTCTCCTAATGTTGTATCTACCTGGTTATTCTTAACTAAGATTGGTGTACCAATTAACACCACTGCTTATTTCATGAATCAACCCATCATTAAAAAATATCTAAATGCAATAGCTAACCAAGGATATTCATGGTTATTTATTGATGATATAATTAATGACACACTAGATGAATACACATTTGACGAAGAGCTATCAGTAGATAAAATTCCTTCTGAGACAGAGTTATTTGATATGTTGAAGTTTAATAATCCAGAAGAAACAACTGAGTTAACTGATCTTCAAAAAGCTCAACAACAATATATGTTGAAAGAGTTCTTAAAATATGCTAAGATGGCTGAACATTTGTTCTTAGTAACACAAGGATCTAACTTTGATACAGCAACTATCAATGATCCATATTTAGTAACTAAGAAAAGATTACAACTTGAAAGAGCACGAGGAACTATTATATCATCTGTAGATAATATATTAAACAATTCATTCATTGGTCCTTTAAAAAATTCTATATATAACTTTAGAGACGCTTTTGCGGAAGTATTATTATCAGATAGGAAAGCTATAAGGTCTGTGATGGAAAGTGTCTTAACACCCTATGCAAATCTAAATGATCGTAGTTTCATTAAAGTTTCTCAGAAAGCTGTAAGTGATTTGTTTGATTGGGCTATACAAACTGGAGGATTGAATAATAAGATTTCAGAAATACTATTAGGTGACTCTGACCAGGAAAATGCAGCTAAACAAATAATTGATTATAGAGATAGTATATTAGGTAATGAAACTAAAGGTATACCTGCAAAACCAAATCATCTATTGTTCAATAATATAATTCTTAATTCCATACAACAAGAAAGTGGAAATCAAAAGAAAAGTAAGAATAAAGTAGGTAGGGTGAATAATTTATATCTAGGTGGAAGAGATAATAAAGTGTATGATCAGAATCTAACTATTTATGGATTTGAAGAACTTAAAAAAGTATTAATGGATGAAGACAAAGATCTATACAGGAAACTTGTAGATCTTGCAGTGATTCAATCTGGTCTTACTAATTCTCCAATAGCATTTACTACACTTCTTCCTTATGAAGATTTTAAAGAACAATACAATAGTATCTTGTTTGAGTTAGAAAATATGCCTAACTTAGCTGACTTCTATAAATTAAATGTATTTGAAAGAACTAATTGGAATAACAGTGATGTTATGCCATCTAAGAGAGCTAAACTTTTTGAGAATAAAAATGCAAGGTTTGGAGAAAACATGTGGGTTAATAGAGATGTAGAATATTTAAGTCCTTCATTACTAAGAGCATATAGTAAAGGAGCTATTCCTAAGGTGATTAATATTAGTAAATTCTCACAAGAAGGAAGTTCTGATTTTATGGTATACAGTTGGGAACTTCCTATTTCTAGACAAGAAAGAATTATACGAAGAAGAACTTTGGACACTTCACATATTCAGAAGATGCTATTAAAAAAAGTGTATGGATCAGATGGCAAACCTTTATTAGATATTTCATATGTAGAAACTAAAAAAGGAATAAAAAAATATGAGAAGTATGTATACAAAGCTGTAAATGCTTGGGGAGATTCATTCCATGCAAAAGAATTTTATGATAAAATTCAACCTTCTGTATTAGACAATGATTTTATAAAGATACAACAAGTGATACGTGATGGTAAACAAGTTGCATCTGCTGAAGTGGAAGATAGTACTATTGAACTATTCTTCAACATTGATCAAGAAAAGAAAGCAGAAAAAACACAAGCAGTTACAGTTACACCCACACAAGCTATAAGTAAGTTTGAAGGTACGATGAAGTTTAAATATGGCAACAATAAAAGATCTGATGTAACATCTGATTCAACATTTGATGCAATACTTAATGGTGAAAGAACTGCAACAACAAGATATGAACGTGATGGAAATCTTGATTATTGGAAACAAGCTAAGATAGGTGATATTATTACTTGGGAATCTGCAGATGGTAGAACAGTAGATGTTGAAGTTACTAAAACTATTCATCCATTAAAAGACTCTGGTGCAACTCCTGAAGCATGGTCTAAATTAGAAGGTTGGTCTAGAGAATATTTTGAGAAAAATGTTAGACCTAAGATAAATGATGCTTGGCAGATTGAATATAAGTTACCATCTACACAAGCTTTAACTGCTCAACCAATAATAGATATATCTAATCTTACTAGTATTGTTAATACTCTTGGAGAAGCAAACTTTAATAAGATACTACAAAATCATTTTTTCTGGATAAATTCAATTGACAAAGAAGGAGAGTTATTAAATGAAGAACCTTTAAATAGTTATTCAGATATAAATAAATTTATTTCAAATTTAGATGCTGATCACAATTCTTTTACATTCGATAGTGTTACTAGTGATGGTGATTATATAAATGAGGGTATGACAGAAGATGAATTTATTAATTCTATTAAGCAAGAAATGATAAATATACGTCCTACATTATTTGATAAATCACAATTATATTTACCTTTAGCTATAGAAGGTGTAGAAGGAACATTATTAAAGGATGGCAAAACTTATACAAGTGATCAAATAGATTCTACAATGTTAGAAGATATGGGTTACACTCCAAATCAAATAGGTGAAATTTTAAAATCAATCTGTTAATCATGGCAAAGTGTCCAAATAAAAATTTAGCTTCCTGGAAGTCTTTAGCTAACGCTCAAGGAGAAAATATTGCACAATATCTTTGGGATAAGTACGATGGACTTGTTCCAGAAGAATACAATACTTCTCTGCAAGATAAGTTAGTAAATGGCTTTCTTAAAGACTTTGGAGTTACTGCTACAGAGTATAACAATCTTAAAGAGGACATAGGACTAGATGCTGTATCCGCTGCTGACCTTATTGCAAAAGCAATTGCTTATCAAAAGGGTGAATCAATCACTCCAGAAGTGGCATATTTTGCATATAACATGTTAGGTAAGCAGAACAATAAAGTGAAATCTGAACTTCGTTATCTTATATATAAATGGGATAAATATAATGAAAGATTTGATTATCATAAAAATGCAATAAAAGATAGAGAAGGATTTGATCCTGATAAGGATAGATGGAAAAACAAAATAAGAGAGCTTGTTATACTAGATTTTCTTCAGGAAAAACTACAACAACATTATTTAAATCCTAAAGAGTTCATTAAATCATTAGATACAAAATGGACTAGAGAAGATTTTACTATGTGGAATAAAATAGTTGCATGGTTTGAAAATGTATTATCTTCTTATTCTACTAAATACAAAAATCAAAAAGACAAATTAAATAATTTAGGAATATCAATTGCTGATGAAATTCTTAATAAAAATTATGAATATTTTAATTACGATCTTAAAGAAGATCAAATTAGGAAGTATTATAAACAAACAATAGAATCTGATGCTTTTGCAAAAGATCTCGTAGAGTTTGGTCAGAAAGAATTAGGAATAATTCTTACAGGATCTCTGGCATTAAGAAGAGCAGGAGAAGTATATAGAACTGCTGATGAAACACTTCATGATATAGATTGGGTGATTCCTTATGACCTAAATAATAGTGAAGAAAATAAAACTACCCTTGAAAATATTCGTAAATATCAAGGAATTGATAGAGCAGCGTCTGCTAAAATGGCTCTATCTTATGTTGAAAATTTAAGTTGGTTTAAAAAGTTCAAAGAAAAATATCCATCATATCAATTAATTAATGGATTTTATGGAAATGAACATGATAAATTTGAATCACTTACTGTACAAGGAGTTATCAATGGAGAATTCTATGATTCTGATGGATATCATACAGAAGAGAAAAGTTTTTATAAAAAAGATCCTATTACTAAAAAACCCATTAAGACAATAGAGATACAAAATGTTAAACATTCAAAAGGAGATTGGATAAAAGATACAGGATATGTAATTGATTTCTTTGTAAGACTTCAACCTAAACAAGAAGAGCATGAAAATTATTTCAAGCTTTGGAAAGAAATAATGATTGCTAAGCTTAAGATGGGTAGAGATAAAGACTTTATTGATTGGAAAGCATTTGCTCCATATTTAAAATCCATAGATTCTTTTAACTTTAACTATGAAGGATTTAGACATATAAACTATGAAAGCTTTAAGGAGAATGCATTTGAAGAACAATTAGTAATACCATATAGTCAAATTGAAGGAATGCCTTCTTCTAAAGCTTCTGAAGATACATTGGTAAAAGTAAAAGAAGCTGCTGCTAAGATGGGTATTAATATCCAAGATCTTCTAGATTATGCTAAGTCTGCAAAATTTGATACCACTGGTATAAATGGTTTGGCTGATCTCATTAGAGGAGTGGTAGCAGTGGCACATGGTTTAGAGAATGTAGCTCTTACAGAAGAGATGGTCCATCTAGCTACAGCTATTCTAGAGCAAACAAATCCAAGACTTATTACAGAACTTATTAGTAAGATAGATAAATTTAAAATATATAAAACAACATTAGATTTATATAGTAAGAATAAAGACTATCAATTAGCTAATGGTAAACCAGATATTCGTAAGATTAAAAAAGAAGCTGTAGATAAATTAATAGTGGAACTTATCATTCATCAATCTGAAGGAAGCACAGAGTTTCCTGAATTGATGGAAGAAGAAACTCGTTCAATGATTCAAAGATGGTGGGATGCCATTAAGAATTATATAAGAGAGCTTTCTGGAAAAACTAAAATAGATCTGCTTGAATCATATAAAGAAGCTGCTGCTAAAGTTATCTCTGGAGATGTGGGAGGAACAGTTGCAGATATTAAAGAAGGAGGATTGTTCTATCAACTTGAAGATGAAGAAGTTGAACCAAATCCTGTAGTAGATGCTTTCTATGATAAGATGGTAGATATTGACAGTAGGATGGTACTCAATCTAGAAGTGACAGATGCCTCTGGAAATGTGATTGATCCTAGACATTATAAATTTGATGGAACAAGAGTGGCAAAATCAATCACTCAAAAATTAAAAGAAGCTGCTGGAAAGATATTTAAAAGAACTCCTCTTCAAATAATTGAGGATGATCAGAAAAAAGATTGGGGAACAGAGGGACATGATCTTGCTGAGAACTATATAAAAAATAATCTTATAGATGAAGATGGGTATGCTCTTAAAGAATTCTTGGACATGCCTATAGCAACTAGATTAGAACCAGAAATACAAGAACAGCTTGAAGAGTTCTTTAGAAACCTTGTACGTTCTTATCCTAAAGGAACTAGATTCCTTATTGAAAGAAAAGTGGTGAACACTAAAGTGGAAGGACTACTTGCTTCTAAAGTGGATTTTAAAGCCCTTATTCCTATTGAAAAGTCAGATGGTACACCTAGTATGAAGATTGATACTCTTGACTGGAAATTCACCACTGTAGACCTAACTAGAGATCATGATATACCTTGGTATAAAAAAAATGAATGGATTCCTCAGATGGGGGAATATGTCAAAATAGATTATAACTATGGTGCAACTCGTGACCAAGTGGGAAAATCTAGAATGGTTCCATTTGTAGTGAACTATGATTATGTTATTCCTGGAGATTCTGCTAGTGGACTTTACCCAGCATCTTTAGAAATAGGAAAATTAGATACTACCACTGAAACAAATCTTTATCTATTACCTGTACCTCTTCCTACAGAATCTACAGGAAATCCAAAAATAGATAAATTGCTTGTATCATTGAGGGATCAATGGGATCAGTTATATAAGAAACAAGTTCCTTTAGCTGAGCGTGATCGCAAGACTCTTCAGATGAGCAAGTTAAGTGATGCAATTAGAATCTTACATTTAAAATTAGATTTTGAACCTCTTGTTGAATTGGGTAAAACATTTTTAAATAATGTTAAAACTACAATTGATGGCTTTGAAGATATTGATTATTCAGAATTAAGTGAAGAAGAATTAGAAAATAAGATGAATGAGTTATTAGCATATACAGAAAGTGCTAGAAAATTTATCTTATTAGATGAAGTGTTTCTTTCTGAATATGCTAAAGAATCTCTTAATAAAGAACAACGAGGTGTGCTCTTACATTTGGAACAGAACTCTGCATCTGCTGTAAGAATGCTTAATAAAATAACTGAAAAGCAAAAAGAAATTGTTGTATATATGTCTTTAAAGCTGGGGATTGCAACAGAGAGTACACAAGACTCAGTGTTAGCACCAGAAGCTGCTGTTTCAGGATTTTTCAAAACATTTTTAGAAGCAGCAAAACTAGCACCTAAGCTTATCAAACTAGCTGCTAATATACAGATGCGTGCTAAGAGTATTACAGATTTAAAAATTGCTAGGTATATAGATGAATTTGAAAAGATATTATTACCATTAGAAAAATTAGCTCTTTCTAAAGGAAAGAAAGCATTTGATTTAATAGGTACGTCTAGTGATGGAGAACTCAAGCTTATTAAAAAATTGGATAAGAAATTCATAGAAGAAATTGAGAAAGCTAAAAGTGAGAAAAACAGAGACTTCTTTACAAATAACATGGATGTTACTAGGTATAATGAGTTAGCTGCAGAAGTAATTGCTAAAGGAGAAAAGGATATTGATGAGGCAGGATTCTCTGCCCAAGATGCTGCTATTGAAAAAGAGAAATTAAGAAACTTAGTAGACTTTAAACGAATGACTTTTAATGGATATAACCATTATCACTTTCGTACTATATTTAGAGAAGTTGTAAAAGAAGAAGGTCATTACTCTGAAGAGTATGCAGAAATGTCTAAGAATGAAGCTGCTTTAAATGCGTGGAAGTTCTTTACAGCATTAAATTTAAAAGCTAAAAAACTAGGATATCTTGGAGAAAATCAAGGACTTGCGTTCTTCCCATTAATCGAAGCTAGTATATTACAAAAGTTCAATCAGTCAAAAGATAAGTTAACTCAAGCTAAACAATCCTTCTGGACAGATTTATATAAGCTACGAGTTGATGAGGAACAATCATTCTCTAAAATGGATCCTGAAACAGGAAAGGTGAGAAAAGAAACACCAAAACATTTTACAAGAACAAACAAAGCAGTGGATCAATTATCCACAGATCTTAATAGAGTGGGTATATTGTTTATCAAATCTCTTCTAGAATTTGAAACTGCTAGAAAATATGAAGCTGTCCTTCTTACATTAGAAGCTGTTCAAGAAACCAAAGGAAGTTTAAAATTAGATGATAATGGATATGTTGTGCGTGATGAAACGGATGCACTTATAGTGGATGAAGATAATGATACAAACCTTAGAATACTGAAAACAATAAATGATGATTTCTTATATGGTTTACATGAAGATACAAGTGCTGTTGGAGCTTCTATACTTACTTATTCCACTAGTAAGTTTTCTAAAACTGAAGAAGGTAAACAAGAAGCTGTTGTTTCTGTAAAGAAAGCATTAAAAAATGCTGATACATTAGTAAGAGCATTGGCTGTTGGTTTGAAACCATTAATTGCTATAGCAAACTGGGCAGGTTATAACTTTCAAGCATTTATTAGTGGTGGAAACATGTACACATATAAAGAGTTTACAAAAAACAATTTCATGATTACATCAGGAATTGGACTTTCTACAATGAAAAAAGCATTGTTGAATCTTATACATCCACTGAATGAAGATATTGCAGCTGAGCAAGGAAGAAAACTAGCAGGTAAACAATCTTTTCTCAAATACTTAAGCACCTGGACATTTACTGATGTGATGATGGTTACTAACTCTTTTCCTGAAAAGAAATTACAACTTGCAAATGCTTTAAGTTTTAATGATAACTCAATGGTGGTGAATGGTGAAATTGTAAACATCAGACAACATCTAAAAGAGGAAGATAGAAAAGCTAGAGAAGCAGGACTTTCATATGAAGAACGAAAAGCTCTAGAGAAATCATTTGAAAGTAGAGTGACAAAGTTACAAGAAACTTCTTCTCTTGATAAAGTGGCAGAACTGAAAGATGATAGGGTGATTATTCCTGGTGTAAGTGATGAAGAGTTAGCTAAATATCGTGTTAAAATTATTGAATATGGTAGAGGGTTAAATGGTCAGATGAACTCAGCTAACAAAGCTGGATATAGAAGAGACTCTATAGTTAGTTCTTTCATGATGTTTAAAACATGGATACCTAAATTAGTTGTTACTCGTGCTATAAATATTAATAAAAATATTGAACTAGGAGAATGGGAATATGGTAGAGCTAGAGCATTCTTAAAAACTTGGATAGTTTTATGTAATTGGAACGTTAATAAACTAAGAGACATTTATCTAGGAACTGATGCAGGTCTTGCACTATTGGATGAATTACTTGAATCAAAACAAGCAGATTATTTAAAAAAGACAGGTCAAACTCTTGATATTACAAGAGAAGAGTTTCATGATCTTATGAGAAAACAAATATCTGATCAGTTTAAAGAATTAGGAGTATTATTTTCAACACTATCAATACTACTTGCTGCAAAAATTGCTGCACCAGACGATGATGATGAAGTTGAAAAGAATAACTATAAGTTTATATTAAAGATGATTAATAAAGTGACTGATGAGATAAGCTTCTATTATGATCCTAGATCTGCAGATGCTATGAGTAAAGGATCATTACTTCCAGCATTAGGACTTCTTTCAAAGATTGAAAAAATTGCTGTAAGTCTTAGTAAATTATCAGTGGGATATATCAATGATGATGAGAAGATGATGGATAGTGCTCATGTTACTAAATACTTCTTTAACATAGTTCCTGGAGCAGCTCAATTTAATTCAGAAATACTTCCATATTTAAATCCAGAACTTGCAAAACAAATGGGAATACGAGTTAGTGCACAATCAAGAATACAATAGACGATTGCTATATTATAGCAGTTATCTAATTCACCCATAGACTAAAAATAAATATAAATAACTACTTTCGCAT
>Ga0194059_1000216_pt1 | contig 28222 bp, 20 predicted proteins | sample SepL6211m_MetaG_FD_163426 | JGI IMG/M metagenome (GOLD analysis project Ga0194059, IMG submission 163426) | Anoxic zone freshwater microbial communities from boreal shield lake in IISD Experimental Lakes Area, Ontario, Canada - Sep2016-L626-11m | ecosystem: Environmental > Aquatic > Freshwater >...
GAGCCATGTGGACCGCTCGATCACGGGACCGGCCGCCTTTCTCGAAAGCAACGTCACGGGCACCTTTCACTTGCTGCAGGCCGCAAGAAACCATTGGGAGAATCTCGATCCTGGGCGGCGCGACGCCTTCCGCTTCCATCACATCAGCACCGACGAGGTGTTCGGTTCCCTGGGGGCCACCGGGCGTTTCTCGGAAACCACTCCCTACGACCCCCGCAGCCCCTATTCGGCCAGCAAGGCCGCCAGCGACCACCTCGTCAGCGCCTGGCACCACACCTACGGGTTGCCGGTGGTATTGACCAACTGCAGCAACAACTACGGGCCCTGGCAATATCCCGAAAAACTGATCCCGGTGGTGATCCTCAAGGCCGCCGCCGGCGAACCGATTCCGGTCTACGGCGATGGCCTCAATGTGCGCGACTGGCTCTACGTCGAAGACCACGTTGACGCCCTGTTGCTAGCGGCCACCCAGGGGAGACTGGGGGCCAGTTATTGCGTCGGAGGCCATGGCGAACGCAATAACCGCGAAGTGGTGACCCGGATCTGCGCCCTGATGGACGAACTGCGTCCCGAAGGAGCCCCGCACAGCCGGCTGATCACCTCGGTGACCGATCGACTCGGCCACGACCGCCGTTATGCCATTGATCCCACAAGAATCAACGAAGAGCTGGGCTGGCAACCCGGCCACAGCTTTGATGAGGGCCTGGCGGCTACAGTACGCTGGTATTTACAGAATCTTGACTGGTGTGAGCAAGCCCGGCAGCGATCCGCCGTGGCGGCACACTGATCAGAGCGTTGCCAAGATTCATCCAGGCCTTCCATGAGCGCCGAGTCCACACCGATCCGCCATCTCCATGAGCTGATCGCCAACCATCGCCATCTGGAAGCCCAGGAGCTGGCCTCAGCCTGGTTGGAGGAGCAACAGGATTATCCGGCCAGCCTGCTGCAGTACATCCGCACGGTGGCGGACGGCTCCTGCTTCAGTAACGCTCCCAACAAGTTCCGACTCCTGGCTCCCGCCCAAGGAGCCGAGCCTGAGTATCAGCTCTGGATCGAACGACGCGGCAACAACTTGCTCGCGCCCCATCTGGCCCACGATCCTTTTAACGGCGCCACACCGGCGTTCAGTTTTATCGTTCCGGTCTACAAAGTTTGCCACGCTTTTCTCACTGCCTGCCTAGAAGCGATGCGGCAGCAGACCTATCAGAATTGGGAGGCTTGCATCGCTTTTGCAGATTCAGAAAATAGTGAAAATCGACTACTCATTCAGGATTACGCAATATCAGATCAACGCTTTCGCTTCAAAAGCTTAGCCCAAAATTTAGGCATTTCAGATAATTCAAACCAGGCCCTGACCATGGCAAAAGGTGAATTCATCGTTTTGCTAGACCATGATGATGTTATTCCCACTGGGGCACTGCAACACCTTGTTGAAGCGATCCAACGCCAACCTGATGCTGATTTCCTCTACTCTGACAAGGACTGTCTTAGCGAAGATGGCCTCCATCGGCTGGGACCCATGTTCAAACCAGACTGGAGTCCAGAGATTCTGTTTAGCGTCAATTATCTCACCCACTTTTGTGCCCTAAGACTCAGTCTTGTACGCCAAATCAACGGCTTTCGCACCGAAACCGATGGGGCCCAGGATTGGGATATTTTTCTCCGTATTAGTCAGAAAGCACGTCGCATCGTCCACGTCGAAGCGATTGATTATCACTGGCGCATCCACGCCAATTCAAGTTCCGTTAGCCTGGACTCAAAACCGTATGCTTCCCAGGGCCAGGACTTTGCGGTGAATGATCACCTTCGCCGGCTCAATCTGCCGGCTGTAGCGATTCGAGACGCCCAAAGCGGCTTCCATATAGAATGGCAATTCGAAGGCAAACCTTCATTAATCGTCCATACCTATTTCCTAAGTAGTGCCGTCGAGAACGACCCATCGCCAGCTGGGAAGGGGCCACCAGATTTACAGCAGAGCCTCCAACAACAGGCCTCCCAACTGCCCGGGATGTATCTGAGCAGCCATCACCTCCACCATGACCCAAGCACCTGGCCCCTTAATCGGGAGTCTCTGAACACCGAACTTCTCACCAACCTTCAAGACCAAGGTGCCCGACCTGGCAGCCCCCGCCAAGTCCTCCTGTTTCTTTCTTCAGCCCTGCAAGAGTTACCGAACCACTGCTTAGCCGAACTGATCGGCTGGACGGCCCTGCATCGGGACATCGGCTTTTGCGGAGCCCTGGTGCTGGACCCCCAGGAGTGCATCCTAGAAGCCGGCCTAATCATCAGTGACCAGGACAGGCCCTACTCCCCCTATCGGGGGATGCACCTGAACGAATCCAGCCCATTTCCCAGCCCCTTGTGGTATCGCAATTGGCGAGCCGTCAGCCCCCTTTGTGTCGCCGTCGATGGCGAAGGCTTCCTCAGCGCCGGCGGGCTCCCGGAGGCCCCCGATTTCGAGTCCAGTTTCATCGGACTGTGCCTGCGCCTGCATCGCCAGGGACTTCGGGGCATGACCAATCCCTTTGCCAAAGTCGTACTGAATGGTCCAAGTCGCTACTCAGACATGGATGACAATGATTTGGAAACAAGCACCTTCGAGGCTGAACCCTATTTCAATCGTCAACTCAAACTCGAGGCGGGAAAAATTCAATTCGATTCAGCTCCCATTGCTGAGGCCAACTGATCCAGGGGGAGCCAAGTCGATCCACCCAGAATCCAGAGCTGCTCCAGGCGAGCCAGGGCAGCCACCGCTGACTCGGTTTCCCCCGAACCCTCCACGGCTAGCTGCCTCAGGATTGCGTACACCTGGGCGGCGATCCAGGCCACGCGCTGCAACGACTGAGCAGAACCTGGGGGTAGTCCCTGGAATTCCCCGAGCCGTTGACGATGCAAAGAGGGATCAATGAAATCAATGGCCTGGGAAAGTCGTGTCTGATCCTGAATGGATCCGGTCGCGTGCACCACGCTCCAGGCCTCGACCAGCACAGCCTCAGGATTTTCCAAGAGCTGTTGGAACTCCACAATCTTGCGGGGATGGCCCCGGCTGGCGCATTCGACGGCGAACCCGTACATCAACCAGAGATGGAGAGCGTGCTCAAGGCCAATTGGATGGGCCTCGATCAGGGAGTAGGCCACCTCCAAGGGATCCCGCAGGGTCAGTAGAAAGCTGACCTCAATCGCGCCGCACTCCCACCAATCCTCGAGTCCCGGTAACAAGAGGCAATAGCGGGGATCCTTGATCAGGGCGTGGGTGCCCTGGACAAAGTGGCTGGCCAGATGGCCAAGGGACAACAGCCGCCAGCGATCGGCAAAGGCGGTATCGATCCAGGCCTCAGGCAGGGGATCCAACGTCATCCAGGTCCGATCAAGGTCCTTAAAGAGGTCCTCATTCAACTCAAACAGGCCCTGAGATTCCCAGAACCCTTTGGGGTTGACCGCGTTGGGCTCCATCAAATCCAGGGGTGGCTCCAAGCCGGCCTGGCACAGGAGCCCCCCCAGTGCTGAGGTGCCGCTGCGGTGCATACCCAGCACAAACGTGAAGCGCTGGGGTGGGTCCTGGGTGAGAAAACGACGGGCTTGGGCCTGGACGGCAAGGCGGCGGGGCAGGCGCTGCCCCATTCGCTCCCACTCCTCCTCCCCGATTCCATGGGTCAAGGCACCCGCCTGCAGGGCCAGCAACCGGAGTAGGGCCAGAAAACGGCGGGCCTGGCGCTGGGCTGGTTCTGGGGCCTCAAGCAACAGGAATTGCTCGCTGAGGGCCAGGGACGCGAAGGCCAAGCGGACGCCCAGGTCGAAGGGGTCATCCGGGCGCTCCGGCGGATCCTGATCCTGACAGGATCGGGGCCGATGGCGCTGCAGCCAACGGTCACTGGCCCGGGCCAACGCCATGGCCATGGCCAGTTCCGGATCGCTGGAGAGCTGGTGGGTCGTCCAGCCAGGAGCCCCCTCGGGCCAACGACTGAGACGTTGCCAGCGGGCCTCCCCACACCAACGCAGGCAGCGCAGCAACCCGGGAGGGGCCCAGGCAGGGTCCAACGGAGGCTCTTCCATCAAGCCGCAGGATCCAAACGCTCGGGCATAGCCAGCAAGCAATCGCTGAGTTGGGCCAATTCCTGGCAAGATGATTCGACCAGGACAGTCAACTCCTGCTGGCGGAACCTGAGTTCCTGATTTTCGATCTCCAGTTGGTCGTGGCTGCGTTGCAGGTCCTGGAGGCAGGACTGGGATGCTTCCAACTGGGTCAACAGGCTGAGCTGGGTGGTCTCGAGGTGATCGCGATACTCGGCGAGCCGACCATTGTGGAGATGCAGCTCCTCCAATTGCTGAAGCAGTTGATCCCGCTCCACTTTCAGGTTGTCTTGCTCCAATTGGGATTCAGACAGAAATGCCTGAACCGCCTGCAATTCAGTCTGTAGGGCCCGTTCCGGCTGGACCCGCCAGACCAGTAACCCATTACTGACATCCGGATCAGGGCTGAAATGGGCCGCCTTCAACAGGGCATCGAGAGCCTGGTCTTGGTCCAGTGTCTGTTGGCCCTGACCCAGGCCCTGGCCGTGGCCATGCGGATGGGCTGGTAGCAGCACAATCGAACCCAACCAGGGCACAAGCGAGTTGGCTCCCTGGAGAATGGCTAAGGGATGGTCCGATTCGATCAGCAGCAAACCACAGGCTTGGACACGTCGTAAAAGCTGACGCTCCAACCAATCAACAGCAACGGCATCAAGCCGATCTTGGGGACGCTGGACGGTGGCCTGCACCATTAGGTTGGGATAGTTCTGCTGAAACACTTGCAGCGACGCAGGCCCATCAAAGCGACTATCATTATAGCTATACCAAGGAATCTCTGTCTTGTCAGAGCCTAATGAAACCTCAACCAATTCATACAAGTCAGTCCATTTGTCCAACCCCTCTTGCCTTAGGCGATCGGCAAATCTCTCGTTGGGCTCAATAAACAACACCGGTCGATTTTGCCCCAACAACCAGTCCAAGAGATCCCTCTGCCGAACACCGACCGCAATGGTCCACGAGGGACCAGAGGCAAAAGCTGGCATCCAAGGAGCATGGGGGGTCCGATCGGCCACTTTGAGGATCATGACCAAGGAGTTAGGAGTTTAAATTGGCATGGGCCTAACGTCGCTGCAGAAAAACATAAAACTGATGGTCACGTGGTACTCCCCTTTCGATCTCCCTGACTCCCTCGTGGAGCACTTGAGGCGGGCCGGTGCCGCACCCGTATCCCCCCAAGAGCTGGACCAAGCCACGGCTGGCTCCCAGCTGCTGCTCTACAGGGCCCCTCACCAGATCGGCCAATCAGCCCCTCGGATCAAGGCGGGGTACCAGCAACTGGACGACCTGGCCAAGCAAGGTTTCGGCCAGCTTTGGAACGCCGAGCGTCTCGAACGGGTATCCCCCGCCGAGTGGGGCGGGCCCATGGGGGCAGTGGGCGCGAACCACATCACCGCCGCAATCGAACCGGATCCCCTTGACGCCCTCGTCGCCCTTGGATTAATCCGGGAGGATTCAGGCCTCCTTGATGCCTATCTGGACCTGGAACTGCGCGGGGTGCTCGGAGGCCATGAACCGGATAGTGACTACCTAGAGCGTTTACGCCGTGCCAGCTCGGGCGAGAAGCTGGGCCAAGGGCTCCATCAACTCCAGAATTTGAGATTTCTGGAAACGCGCCTGCGCAATGGTGAAATCGGTGAGCCCCCATTGGTCAGCGCATTCGAGCAAGAGCAGGTGCAAAGCCAGTTGCGCCAGTTGGAAGAAGAAGTCAGGACCCTCCACGCCAGCGGCAACGCCAGCCAACAGGAACACAATGAATTGCGTCTGCAGCTGGTTAACAGCGAAACGGAGGTCAACCTGCTGCGAAAAGAGCTGTTCCACAACCAACAGCAGTTGCAGCAGGGGCAGGTGGAACTGGAGAGCCTCTTTCTTAGCGACCGGGACAATCGGGCCCGCCTAGCCACCTACGCAGCCGAGCGGGAAGCCAACCAGCAAGCCGTCATGGTGGCCCAATCGCAATTGGCTGAAGTGGAGGCCCAATGGCAGGCCTGCCTAAGCCAATTAGACGGGGTCCAGCACACCCTGGAGGCCACCAGGCAGCAGCTCAGCGACAGCCATCAATGCCTGGCGGCTAACGAGGACACGCTGAACCAGGAGCGGCAGGCCCTCGCTGCCCTCAGATCCCAACTCGCCCAAGGGGAAACGGAGCTGGAAGAAGCTAGGCAGACCACCGAAGAGCACCGCAGGGTCCTTGCCACTTGCAAGGCGGAACACCGAACAACCCTTACTGCAGCCAAGGGGCAGATCGACAGCTTGGAAATCCAGCGACAAGGCATGCAAGCCAGCCTGGATGCCCATGAAACCCAGTTAGCCATCGAACGGCAAAGTCTGGTAGACACCCTGGGTCTCCTAGCCGAGAACGAAACCGCCCTCGCCAAGGAACAGCTAACCGTCGGGGAACAAGCTCTGGAACTGGCCGCCAAGGAACAATCCCTTCAAGCGCTAGCCGAGACCCATGACCAAACCCAAACGGTGCTGGCCGAAGCGGAAAAGGCTCGGGATCGGGCCCGATCCGAAACCGTCCAATTGGAAAAGGCGCTGCGCGAACGGACAACCGCTAGCCATCGCCAGGAGTCCCAGCTGGATTTGGCACGCCAAGCAGTCAACCGGCTAGAGCTGGAAACCAAGCAACAAGAGGCCTACGCCCTGCAGTTGCAAAGGGAGCTCCAACAGAGCAAAGCCAGCATGGAACGGCGGGAAGGGCAGCTGGCCGCCGCCCGAGCCCAGCTGCATGACACCGAAGAGAACCTGGCTGCCTGCCTGAATCGGGTATCAGCGGCAGTCCAGGAAAAAGAATCCAGCCAACAGGAATGTACCCAACTCAAAGCTGAACTGGCCAAAAACCAAGACCACCAGAGGCTGCTGGAACACCGCATCTTAGAACTGGAAACTGTCCTGGCCACAGGAGAACAGCGATCCAGTCAAAAGGAAAGCAATATCGCTGAACTGCAATCTTGCCTACAGGATCGCGAAGGAAGTCTGCAAAGATTACAACAACAGGAGACGGGCTTGAGGCAGCAACTTGCCGAGAATAGCCAGACAATCGGCACCCTTGAGGTCAGCCTTAGCGCTTGTCAACAAGAGCGAGATTATTGGAAGCAAAAAATCATAGAAATGTCTAAGATCATAACGGCTAATCAAGAGAAATTAGCGCAGAATGACAACCAAGGCCATCAAGTGATAGAGCAACAAAATCTCGCTTCAGCCCAACTTCAACAATTACGTCGCGCCTCGGCCCTACTCTGGCGTCTCTCTAGTATCAAGGGGGTGCCAGGGACAGGATCGAGCGTGCCAACCCTTCAACTCCTCGCCCTCCTAGAAAGCTATCGCCACAGCCTAAAGCGGGCCGAGCGTCTTCTTAAGGGAGGTTGAATCCGTTCCAGGTCATCCACCTTGGCCTCAATGTGGTCCATCAATAATTTAAAATCCTCCAGGGCCTGCCAATGGGCATCAAGACTGATTGGGGTATCTAACATTGGCCCCACTGGAGTGGACTGAAGATAGGTATCCAGAGGGGCAGCCGGAGTAAGCCCAGCTTCTACAGCCCTTAAGGAAGACAACTCCACATCAATCGGTAGGCGGGTGGTTGGGATGATTCCACTGCTCTCGGAGGAACCCATTTCAGTAGTTTGGGTCTGGGGCAAGAATAAACGACCCTCTTGATCGAAACTGGCTTTCACCCTTCGACCCAAGGCCTCGGGCCATTCGGTAAGGGACAACGCAAACCCACAATGCAACGGATGCCCGATCATTTCGAGATCGGGACGGGCAAGATTGCAGGCAACAGCCCGAGGCGGAAGATTGTCGGCCTGCAACCAAACCGTTGTGTTCTCGGAACCTGGACGCCAAGCCCAGCCCGACACGCCACTGCCACTGCCACTGCCACTGCCATCATCACTGAAGCCATCGAAGTGGCCCTGTAATCCACGCAGATCGGGCTGCAAAGCCTGACTTAAGAGCGAGGCCGTGGCTTTGGGATCAGCAAGAAAATGGAGCGGGAAACGTTCCTGGCCATCCTCACTGACTACGATGACTTGGGGCGGAGAATCGAGAAACAACAGTGGGAAATCTGCCGGAATATTGAGCTGAAAACCGAATGAACCATCAAAGCCAATTGTTTCAGCCACATCAGACCGATGTCCATTCAGGGGTGCCTTGGAGATCAGGAGAGGACCGACCAATAATTTGACTTCAGTCAGAGTGACATCGGGATGGAAAGCCCAACCAGCCACCATGGAGGGAGTCACCAACTCAATGCCACCCCGCAGGGGATGGAAAGGTACCGAATGGGGGATGGGTGCCCTTTCGGAACGCCACAGGCGACGCAGGCTCGACCACTTAGGCATGACGTACTCGTTCAATCGGATGACTAGCCTGTCGGAAAGCACCGGGAGACGTCAAGCCCATGGCCTGCCATTCTTGAGTTGTGTAGCAACGCAAACCATTTTCAATGCGATAAGGATTGCGTAGGTCATCACCCCCATGGCCGGCGGCAAAGCTAAACATTGGGGTGGTATAGAGACAATCTTCGAAGTAATAATGAACGACTTGACTCCAGCGGGTTGCAAGGGGGTTGGTGACTGGCTGTCCACCGTGCAGCAAATTAGCGTGCCAAATCAACACCTGGCCCCGACGGGGCAAAAAGGATTCTTGGGAAAGGCCCGCATTGGCAATTTCCTGCTGCCAGGCGGTTTCAAATAAGAGCTGCGGGTGCTCTTGATTTCTGACCTGATCAGGGCTGAGACCGAGAAGACGGGCACTCAGATAGGGGAATCGATGGCTGCCAGGGTAATAGGCGAGAGGACCACTATCGGCAGATACATCCTCAAGTGCAATCCATACGCCGCACATAAACCCATTGGGATAGCTATGGAAGTGAACAGCATCACTATGGGTTGATTGCTGACTACCGACGACAAAGTTAAGACTCTGGAAAGCAAAAGCTTCCCTGCCATAGAGATGCCTCAGTAAATCGGCCACCTCAGGTAGTAGAGCCAAGGACCGGATTTCCAGAACGTCCTTCCAACCATCCTGGAGGCGAGGAGGACCCGCCGCCTGTTGGCGCCATTGGGCAATCTCAGGGGCCAGACGTAGACCTAATTGGGCAATGATGGACCCACAAAGTCGATCCATCTCAGGAGAGCCCAAGTCGAGCACACAGAATCCATCCCGGTGCATCTTCTCGGCCTCCATCGACCAGGGACCAAATTGGCCACTGGTCAGCAGGGCTTCGAAATCGGGTCTATCTACCAGCGGCATGCCGGTCAGATCAAGAGCCATCCTGGACCCCCCTGGCAAGCCTAAGCTTATTAACACGTTACCATTGTGACAGACAGCCCAAACAGCCGGCAGCTCGAAACAGCAGACAACTCGATCAGCTTCCCCCGAAAATTGGGAGGCCAATTGGTTTCAGAGGCACTAGAGGTTAAGATGAAGGCAGTTCTTGGTGTTCCAAGATCATTGACATCCTTATCAAAAAAAGCTGGTTGCCCCGCGAAGTTCAGCCTTCGTCAATTCATTGCCAAGACTGGGTACTGCCGGAGCTATCACAAGTCTAAACACAGACCCTAGAACAGCCTTGATCAAACAATTCAAGCTGTCCCAAACACACAAGCAACCAATTTCAACAAGCAAACCCTGCCCATGATCAGGAAATTCAGAGCCTGGAAAACCTTTTCTTGGCGTCAAGAATTGGCAGAAGAAAATATTGTTCATCTAGACCCACTAACACCATCGGGGGATATTGAAGGCTGGGCTTATCTGAGCGGCGAAGGCAGCCTGCGTGGCAGTTATCTTTGGCTTGGCACAGAAAGGCAACCCCATCGCATGAAAAGTCGTATTGATATTATTCGACCAGATGTAGGTGAATTAAAAAATAGCGATGGAATCAATGGCTTTCGCATTATACGTCCCAGCCAAGAGGATCTAGGCCTACTACTTAATGGCAATCTAACCGCATCGGTCAACAATAGAGACGCCAAGGTCATCTTCACAGACCGTAAATTACTCGCAACCCAGGTCCTTTCGCGCCTGGGTGAAAAGCTCGATTTAGATATTCTAATTGATGAGTTTCTAAACGCAAAGTCAACCGCATTGTACTGGCATTTTCTTGTCACCTCCGAGATGAAACGGGGGGGTGACCTGGAACGGGTGCGTCTAGTTGCAAACTCAACCAACGCCCAAAGGATTTCAAATCATCGCACTCGTTTTGAAGAAATTAAATTAATGCTTCAATACGATTCCTATGATGATGCTTTGGCGATCTACGAAATAGGACTGGGGCAGGCAACAGCAAGAAAAGAAATCGAGGCCTTCAAAAACTTTAAATCAACGTACTTAATTAACAACAAAAAAGACGATCAATTATTGCTACAAGAAGATTGGGATATCGAAATCGATGAGATTGAAGAGACTCGTCCACCCCTAAATGTGCCTTCTTCTAAGCAAGAAGCCCTCAATCTGACTCTGGATCTTGAACATTTCAATCAAAGTCAGGGCACTCAAGCGATTACAATCGGCGAAGCCGTTGACATGTATTTACATGCCGAGCACCTAGGAAAGCACCTATCCCCTAACCCAAGTTTTGATCCGGATATGTACAGCCAACGCTATGGCTGTGGCCGCGAAGAATCCCTACTAGATCTGCTCTCAGATCAAAGCTTAAGCAAACAGCCCTTTGAAGGCTTCGACACACTGTTTGTCTATGAGTATTATTGTCAACCCATCAACTATAGCCAGCATCCCTATTTATACTATCTAGACAATCCGTCTATTCTCCTGAATCCCCAACAATACTTTAAAAGTGGAGTCAATAAGGGTGGCGAAAGTGAACCTGAATATTGGAACCTTTCCCGTGCCAATTCCCACTTCGCTAATATTTATAGTCCATTATCACCCAAAATCAGCCAAAGACTACCTAAGTCTATCCATGTACTAGTGCCAGCTTTCGATCCAAAAACGATTTCAGCCGGATTCTTCGGTGTTTTTTCTGTCGCCAAACTTTTGGCAGAAATACAAAGCGAATACAAAGTCAAACTACTTTTTACCGATAATTTTGAATTTTTTCCCTCCCTATTCCACTTTACTTTATCCAAAACGACTGGCCTAGAAAATTTACTGGACACAGTTTCCTATCATTTTCTTCGTGAAGGTAACACTCCAATCTGTGCCCTCAACCCAGGGGATAAGTTTGTAGCTACAGTATGGTACACGGCAAAACTTGCTAGTCGTTTAGCCGAGGTACTGGGGAGTAAATCTGAGTTTCTTTATCTTATTCAAGATTATGAGGCTGGTTTTTACCCACGTAATTCCCACTATGCTGTAGCCGAATCCACTTATAATGCGAATTACTGGGCCCTAGTGTCATCACAAACATTGTACCAACAGTTGCTTAAAGATAAATTAGTTGATCCCCACAAATCAGTATTTTTTAACAACGCTTGTGCCGCGCGTCAAGTAACGAAAGAAGAATTTATGCAAGCGCATGTTAATAAAGGCAAAAAACGTCTATTGTTCTATTCACGGCCAGAAGTGGACAGGAATATGTTTGAGCTTACAATTTTAGCCCTTATGATAGCTTACAAAGAGAGAATTATAGATAACGACTGGGATGTTTTCTCGATTGGCCTCGGCTCTGACCTGGTTATTGAACTCAATAACTTTGTCGATTCCCATGCCTTTGTTAACACGGTACCCCGCATGACTTTGCATGAATACGAAGATTTCATCCTGTCAACCGATGTCTGTCTTACCTTAATGGCTTCTCCCCATCCCAGTCTACTACCATTTGACTTCTCAGGGATAGGCTCACTTGTCGTCACAAATAGCTTTCAAACTAAAGGTCCTGACTATTTCGTAGGTATCTCCGATCTCATTATATGTTGTGACCCTGATCCCAATGCCCTCGTCAAGGGGCTGAAAGAAGCGGTGAAAAAATCGGAAGATTTAGACTGGCGCTTCAAATCTCTTAACATTAATTATCCACGTGATTGGGAAAAGACATGGAATCACGATGTACGTTCCTTGCTCAAGCAATGGGTTAATCACTAATTATGGATCATTCATTCATAACTCGATAGTTTAATAGTAAGCAACGGCATCTCGCTTGAGTGTTCCTTTGGAAATGCCCATAGGCGCAGGCACAACGACTCCTGTGCGAGCCATAAGGTCGACAGCATCGAGCCACAGCGAAAAATTCTCTTCATGAAGACTGAGGTGGGGATTATATTGGGGATCAGTAAGCAAATAATTTCCCCAACGTTGAATCATGTTTGAACGTTCTTTTTGCCACAAATCATAATCGTGTTGAATCGTTGGTTCACCACGGCTTCTGGATTCATGGTGCATTAGCATCGCATCCGCACAGTAAAGATTACGGTATCCAGCCAACTGAAGTCGCAGGCATAAATCAACATCATTATAGTTTACAGCAAATAAGTCGGAATCAAATCCACCCACGCTTTCAAAGACGGACTTTCGTAAAGCCAATACGGCAGCGGTAACAGCACTGACGGTATGGGTTAGTTGCAAACGCAACTGATAACCAGGGTCGTCGGCTGGTAGATATTTATGGGCATGGCCAGCAATACCACCAATCCCGAGAACAACGCCCGCATGCTGAATCGTTTGGTCATCAAACAGCAACTTGGCCCCAACAGCACCAATATCAGGCCTGAGAGCTTCGCTAACAAGAGCTTCGAGCCAGCCAGAATGCAAAGCTTCAACATCATTATTAAGGAAGAGAAGCACTTCCCCATTGGCCATTGCGGCGGCATGATTATTTAAGGAAGCATAATTAAATGGACCAGGGCATGGCAGAACTCTTACATCAAGACTTTGGTTAAGTTGTGCCAAATAGTGCAGGGTATCGGGATCCGTACTATTATTATCAATAATTAAGACTTCCGTTTGAAGTCCCTTGTACCCGTGTTCAGCGATCGAATTGAGGCACTGCTTCAACAAATCTCCATGGTCACGGGTGGGGATGATCAGGCTAACCAAAGGTGCTTCTACCGGCAGGGGCCAATGCAGGCGATGACCACCTCCAGACCGCAGGCTGACCGTGGCAGCCTGTCCATGGCGCTGAAGAAATGAGGTAACGGATGCAACGGTTGTTGAATCGCCCCTGTCATCGTTTAAACGGTCAAGTCGGTGATAAAGAATATCAGGAATGTGCACAATCTGCTCCGGCAAGCACGATGCCGTCGCTTCCAAAACGAGGGAAAGCAGGGTCAAAGAGGCACCAGCCTGCTCTAAACGTTCACAGGTGTCAAGCAGAACATCAGAGCGAATTAGCCAGGAATGGGAATAATCTGGATCAGCATAAAGAAGATCGGGATTCCAGGCAGGTTTGAAATGGGGGCGATGGCGCCTTCCCGATGCAGAAATATGATCTTCATCGGCATAAAGAATCCAGGCTTCTCGATGGGTCGCTAAGACCTCACTAAAACGTTGCAGGCTTTGGGGGGGAAGACGATCACCCACCTCCAGTAAAACGACCCAGTGATGGGGATCACCGGCCGATAGGGTCGAATCGGTAGGTAGCAGGTTGTAGGAACCAGGCCACTGCTGCTGAATACTTTGGGCCGAGATCTCAGCCTGACCCTGCAACTCACGATCCCCCCAAATCCAAAAGGCAAAGCTTGGCAAGACCCCGGAAGGATCGACCGACTGGGACTCTGGACTGGCCGGTAGGGCATAAGGACTGGCGAGTTGACTTTCCACTCGGGGGGCCTCAACTCGCTCTAACCAGTCGTCATAACCGACAAGGGAGAAACTGCGCCGAGCCAAAAGGCGGTTGTAATCACGCCATTGCTGGGAAAAAGGGCGGCTCTTGATCAAACCCCGGCCATAGGCGGGATGCAGCCTCAGAAGCTTGCGCCGGATCAGCCGTTTGGCACGACAGGGTGCCTGGGGCACCAAATCAAGAATCTCAAGCTCCGGCGAAGCATTCAGGCCAAGCAGTTGGAAGCGGATTGGCCGATTCCGGTGACGCCGGCTAACCCGTACCAAGCGCCTGCGAAGTCGGCCACTGATGAGACTGCGGTCCTGGATACCGAGAAATCGACCATGACAATGCCGTTGTTCAGCATGGATCAGCACGGTCATCAAGTACCAACCCGGCCGAAGGGGGCCGATCAATACCAAGGTTGGACGGATCTGACTTTCGTCCCAGGCCCAATCCTGACGGCGCCTGATTTGCAGGCGCCGACTCAACCAGCTCACTGGCGATGGCTGGATTGCATACCCAGCACGAATTTTGTGAGACTAAAACCAACCAGACTCGCCGCAAGAACAGTAAAAAAGCCCTTAGTTCGCCAATTATTCTCTGGATCTTCAGGTAGTTGCGGTGCAGAAAGCAACGCCATAAATTTTTGTTGGCGCTTGCTTTCAACCCTGGCTTTTTCAACAGAACCCAGGGCGAGCTTGTACAAATCGGTTGCGAAAGCAACATCAGATTCAAGCTTCACAAACTCAGCTGTCTTGTGATTAAGATCGCGACCCTGAGTCGAGACCAGCGATTTTCGTTCGGCATCAATCTGTTTTTTCAACTCAGCTATTTCATCTGAAGTGGCTAAAATCTGGGGTTCATTGGGATCCTTAAATTGCCTTTTTAAGGTGGCAAGGTTAACCCTTAGATTAACCATCTGCTCTTGAAGTTTGCCAATGCTCAAACCGGCAATGGATGCTTCAGCCTTGGGATCAATCAAAACGTTTTTATCTTGATAAGTAACAAATTTCTTTCTTGCTGTATCCAGCATGGACTTAGATCGATCAAGTTCATGTTCAGCAAATTTAAGTTGCTTAAGGCTGATATCTTGATTGAGGCGATTGACAAACTGTTCACTCTTGGCCAACATAAAATGGTTTAAGTCATAGGAGGCTTTGGGATCAAGTCCTACAGTTCTCAGTACGATGGCTCCGGATATCTCATCAAGGCTGACAGAAACTTGTTTTTTGAAGAAAGTCAGACGTTTCTCCTTGCTAGATTCAGGTTCTAGTCCAGCAAAAGGATCATTGGGGAGCGGCAGCTTCCTGTATGCCCTATCAATATTATAGGTTTTAGTGAGGTCAGATAATACTTGGGGTGATTGTAAATAGGTTTTGAGATAGCGAGCATCTTCTAATGATGCCTGATTTTCTCGACTCAGTAGGGCAGCTAACCCTGAGTTCATGGAAACTTCTGAATTTTCAGCTTTGCGAATCACAAAGTCACTGCGGGTCACAAAACGATCACGGGCTAATCCAAAAATCTGCTGTTTCAGCAGGGGAATTTTTATCGGTAGAAAGTATATTCCCGCCAAAATTGATGGTAGGAATAGAACCAACTGAGATAGGGAAATTCCGTTAACAAAACGATTGCGTTTAGGTAAGGCTGCCGTATTTTGCGTCCCATCTGAAGGGGCATCAAGCTCTTCGCCTTCTTCCTCAGAAACTGCCTGGGAAGGCTCTTTCCGCAACAGATAACGATTGAGTGGATTGTGCTGATCAACGTCCAACATAATTAATTTCCCAATTGATCAATTTCATCAGGGAGGCCGCGGACGGCTGGTGCGGCAAGCAGTCGCTCGGTATGGATTGCAACAGCTTCATCAAGGTCGTTGAATTCTTCAATTTTACCACCATCGAGAATAAAAGCACGATCACAGTGCAACTTCAAACCCCAAAGGTTATGGTCAACCATGAGAAAATCAGAAGTCCGTTTGCGCTCAAGCAAGATTTTCTTGCTTTTCTCGCGAAAACGCTGATCGCCAGCGGCGGTGACTTCATCAATCAGATAGACATCAAAATTGAAGGCCATTGAAAGACCAAACGTTACCCGCGAGCGCATCCCGCTGGAATAGGTCTTAAAGGGACGATCAAAATACACTCCCAACTCAGCAAAATCTTCAACATAACGTACTTTATCGGCAACTTCTTTTTTGTCCGCATAAATACGACTCACAAAGATAACGTTTTCCCTGCCGGTCAAGCTACCTTGGAAACCACCGACTAAACCCACAGGCCATGAAAGGGAAACGTCAGATTCAATGGTTCCTGAATCTGGAAGATCAATCCCGCCAAGAATCCGCAACAAAGTACTTTTACCGGCACCATTAGCACCAAGGATGGCAATGGATTCACCAGTAGGTATGGTGAAATTCAAATCACGAAAGATCGTTGTTTTTCGACCTTGATAGTAAAAACTCTTGGTCAAATTCTTGACTTTAATCATGGGATTATAGCGTCAGAAGCCTACGCTCATTATTTCGGTAAATCCAAAGTGATAATGTCAACAAAATTACGGCCCATAGAATCGCGTAATTGAGGTTGGCATCTGGGGTGAAATAATCACTGGTCATCGCTCTACGGTTTAGCTCAATGCAGTGGGTCAATGGATTCAATTGAAAGGCAAAGTGGGTCCAGGGCGGAAGATACCAGTAGCGAAATTGGATCGCCGAGATCAACCAGAGGACCCTGGGCAACCAAAGGATCGTCTGGGATGCCGTGGGGTAGAGATGGCCTACCACCATAAAAATTAGCCCAAGACAAAATCCATAAATCACCATCAATAGATAGGTGAATACAAAAAGGCCAAAATCTTCCATCACAATCTGGTCCAGAAAGAACCAGGTGCCAACCAACATGATCAACATGCAAATGGCATAGAGGCCAGTTTCGCAAATTGTCCGAGCTATTACGGTATCTATGGGCTTGACCGGTTTATAAAAAAGCAAGGCCTCGTTGGCCTCCATAGCATTCAGACTTCGGTTGGCAATCTGGGCAAAGACGGCAAACAGAAGCAAACCGGAGGTCAAATACAAAACAACATTCAGATTCCCACCACGATGCCAGTTGATCGACGAGAAAAAACCAACCCACAACAGAACCAATCCAACGGGTTGGATCAAGGCCCCAAGGAGTCCTCCCCGCACCATGCTGACGCGCGTACGCAGTTCGCGATAGACGAGGGCATCGACCACACGCCATTGAATCTGCAAGTTACTCAGCCGGGTTAAACCATCTTTTTTACGCAAGGATGTTCTCAAGATTGACCCTCCGCATGCCGCAGTGGAGGCTCAGAGTACCCAACAATTTGAAGCCCTACCCCCTGGCGTTCTAGGTCAGTCTCAGAGCTCGGCCGCCAAGGAATCAAGGGCCAAGCCCCCCCGGGGCCAGTCGCAAGCAACTTGTCCGTCGGCGCCAAAGAAAAATCTTGCCGGATCATGCAACAACCGTAGCGTAGGTCGACCAACGGCAGCAGTCTCGGGGCAAACCCCTCTGAAAGCGGGACTCCAGACGCGCCAGCACCAGCTCCAGGGCACGATCCGCCAACCGGCGACTCCAGGCAAGGCGGGCCGCAGGAGTTTGCAACCAGAGGAGGGTTTCAGCCCTGATCTGGTAGTCATCGGGCCGCAGACACGCCTCCATCCCAAAAACGACCTGATCTCTCCAAACCCCCAACCCCTCGATGCGGCAATGGTTGGAGCGAATCTCCAGGGCACCCTGGTGCCAACGGGCCTCCAGGTCGAGGGTTGGGGTCAAGCTCCAGCCCAACAAGGGGTAAGGCCGGGATCGATAGGTGAACGCCCCGGGGGCGCGGCGCTCACAGCGTTCGCTGGCCAGCATGGCCTGGACAGGCCGGTCCACCAGGGAGAGATACTCCGCCAGAACAGCCTGGGTGGCCCAAGGGTGATCCAGTTCCACCGCCGAGTGGCGACGGCAATCGAGTCGATCGTTGGACCAGGAGGAATCCAGGACGGAGCAGGCGTAAGAAGCAAAGCCCTACCTCTAGAGCGGCAGGCCCGGTGCGATTCTCGCTCTACAAGGTCGACGCCGAATCCATGCCAGCCCCGAACGCCGATTCCCCTGTGCTTGGGGTCCCTTCGCGGGGCATGGGACGGATCCCCACCCTGGGTCCCCTGATGGCGCCGGGAACCCTGGTTCTGGGGCAACGGCACTGTCGCCGTCAACCGATTTCAGCCTTCCTGGCCTGGGGTCTGAAACCTTCGTCCGTCCCTGTGGCTCACCTAGCCGCCCGCAGGGGACTGCCCCTCTGGCGTTGTGAGGATGGCTTCCTGCGGTCGATGGGGCTGGGACCGGAAGAACCGCCCTGGTCGCTCGTGGTCGACGACCTGGGCATTTATTACGACGCCGAACGACCCAGCCGGCTGGAGGCCCTGATCGCCACAGCCCTGGACGCCCCCCAGCAGCGACGTGCCCAGGCCCTGCGCCAGCTCTGGTGCCTCGAACGGGTCAGTAAATACAACGCTGCCCGGGACTCGGCCGTCCCGGAGGAACGCTTTGTGCTGGTGGTGGACCAGACCGCTGGTGACCTCTCGATCCGCCACGGTCTTGCTGACGCCACCAGTTTCAGTCGCATGTTGGCCGCCGCCCTGGCAGACCATCCAGAAGCCACCGTGCTGGTGAAGACCCATCCGGATGTGGTGGCGGGCCACAAGCGAGGCCACTTCACCGCCACCGAGCTGGACCACCCCCGGGTGCGCCTCTGTGCCGATGGCGGCCACCCGGCCAGCCTGCTGGAACACACTTCGGCCGTCTACGTGGTCACATCCCAGCTGGGCTTCGAGGGGTTGCTGTGGGGAAAACCGGTGCACTGTTTTGGCATGCCCTTCTATGGCGGCTGGGGCCTGACCCGGGATGACCTGCCCAGCCCCCACCGACGCCAGGGGATTGCCCCCAGCCTGGAGCAGTTGGTGCATGGCTGCCTGATCGCCTATCCGCGCTATCTCGACCCCCAGGCACGCCAACGCTGCGAAGTCGAACGGGTCATCGCCGTGATCGGCCTGCAGCGAAGACGTCGCCAGGAACTGCCCGCCAAGGTGGAAGCCTTCGGCTTTAAACCCTGGAAACAACCGATATTGAAACGGTTTCTAGCCGGATCCCAACTCCGCTTTCGGCGCCGGGCGGCCCGACCCGATGGACACCACCAGGCCGTGGCCATCTGGGGGCGGGATCCGGCTGAGGGGCTCAGCAGCTGGCTCCAATCCCATCCCAGGGCGGAGCTGCTGCGCATCGAAGACGGTTTCCTGCGCTCGGTCGGTCTGGGGGCCAACCTGATCGCCCCCATCTCCTGGGTCATCGACCGGGTCGGCATCTACTACGACGCCGGCAACCCCAGTGACCTGGAGACGTACCTGGCCAGCCACGACTTCAGCCCGGATGAACGCCAGCGGGCTGCGGCCCTGCGGAGGGCCCTCGTGGCGGCCCGTCTGACCAAATACAACCTCCAGGCCAGCAGCTGGAGACGACCCGCCGGCCAAAAACGGGTGGTGCTGGTGCCCGGCCAGGTGGAGGGGGATGCTTCGATCCGTTATGGAGCGCCAGGTTGGCGCCACAACCGAGAGTTATTGGCGGCGGTCCGGGCTGCCGAACCAGACGCCTGGATCGTCTACAAACCCCATCCCGATGTGGTGGCTGGGCTGCGCCGGAGCAGCGCCGCCCCGGAGGCGGCGGCGGGACTGTGGGATGAACAGGTGGAAACGGGGGCGATCGAGGAGTTCTACGACCAGGTGGATGCGGTGCATGTCCTGACTTCGCTAGCGGGATTCGAAGCCCTGCTCCGGGGTGTGAAAGTGCACACCTGGGGTTTGCCGTTCTACGCCGGCTGGGGCCTCAGCACAGACCAGATCAGCTGCCCGCGGCGGGGACGCCCGTTGACGGTCGACGAGCTGGTGTTTGGGGCCCTGATCCAGTACCCGCGCTACGTGAGTCGTCGCAGCGGTCTGTTCATCGAACCGGAGGAGGCCATTGAGGAGCTGTTGCAGTGGCGATCCGCCCCCCCTTCGGGCCTGGGCTGGTGGCGCCGCCTCTTTCGCCAGTGGGGACGGTGGCGAGAGCGTATCAAGCCGAACAAAAATTCGTGAAATCAAGCTTAATGTGAATAATCTTTCCAAGGCCTTGCCGAATGAGGCAGATTGCCATCAAAGGACCTGTGCTCCTGCTGATGGGGCCGCTGGGAACCTTCTTCGCCCGGTTCGCCAACGACCTGCAGCGCCAGGGCGTGCCGGTCACCAAGCTGACGTTTCCCTTGAAGGAGTTTGGCTTTGAAACCAGCCACTGCCTGCCCTACCGCGGCAGCATGGAGGCCTATCCGGCCTTTTTGAAGCGGGTGCTGGTGGAAAGGGGCATTCGCCACGTCTTCATGTACGGCGACTTCATTGATCCCCATCGCCTGGCCATTGGAGTCATCGAAGCGCTGAACACCCGCGCCGAAAGGGAGTTCGACATTGATGCCTGGGTGTTTGAACTGGGATATATACGACCCAATTTCATTACCCTTGAGCGGGAGAGGGTGAACGCAAGATCTTCTCTCAACAAACCCGCCAGCTTCTACGAGGCCCTGCCCCCGGTGAGCAGCATCAGGGCCGATTACGAAAAACCAGGATCCCGTTGGCGAAAGGCCTGGAAATTACCCACCTTCATTCAGCACTCGCTGACCGATTATCCAATTATTCGGGGACCGCATAAATTACAACCAAAGCCCAGCTATCTGCTCTATCAGATTCGGGGCTTACTACGCAAACACCTCTATCGTTTCAGTGAAAAAATAGTTCATACCCAGCTCCAGAGTGGCCACCCCTATATTCTTGTTCCCTTGCAGGTGTCCAGCGATTCCCAGGTGAGCTTGGGCTCCCAGTATTGGGGTATGGAGCCATTTATTGAAGAATTGATCGCCTCCTTTGCCGACCATCGTGTGCCGGGTGATCGACTTGTCTTCAAGCACCATCCACGGGATCGAGGCTACAACCATTATGGCAAGTTCATCCTGGCCACGGCCCGGCGCCATGGGGTGGCCCAACAGGTGCTTTATTTCCACGATGGGGCCCTAGGACCCATTCTTAAGCAGGCCAAAGCCGTCGTTACCATCAACAGCACGGTGGGTCTTCAGGCCATCTACCATGGCATTCCCACCAAGGTGATGGGGAAAAGCTATTACAACTTGCCTGGCTTAACGGATCAGCAGGAATTGCGCGATTTCTGGAAAAATCCCGAGCCATCAAATCGCGATCTCTTTTACAAATTTTACGACTATCTTCTCAACACGACCCAGCTTCAGGGCAATTTCGACAGCCATTTTGATTTTCGTACCAATTTCGCCGTCGATCACGCCTTCTCCATCCACGCCATTGCCCAAAGACCCTCCACCCTTGAAATGGGTCGGCGGTTACTGACCCTGGGCCAATGCTTTGGCCTCTACTACCTGCAACTGGTGGCCCTGCTGCTGGGACAACGGAACTGGGCCAAGCGCCAATTGGTGCGAGCTGCCCAACTCGGATTAAAAGGGCTTGGTGTCAATGTGCTGATGGAACGCAGGGCCAGTCCCCTTCCCCATCGGCAAATCCATATCGCCAACCATGAGCATCCCCTTGATGTGTTGTTGGTGCAGGGCTATTTCCGAGATTGCAGCCTGACAACGGCGGCCCGTCACCTCAAATGGATCTTGCCCTTCCTTGAACAGAGTGCCGCCAACTACGGCCACACCAATCTGGACCATCTCAATCCGATATCAAGGCGCCACGGCTTCCATAAAATGCTGAAGATGTTGCAGCAACGTGGTCGCATTTTTCTGTTTCCCAGCGGTTCACTTGTTACACCAATCACGCAAAGAGTATCGCCAAGCCTCTATGTCTTAAGTCGTAGGACTGGGGCAGCTATTGTTCCATGGTTCTGCAGTTATCGGGGTTTTCCTGCAATCGAAAAACAGCTTAGTTATCGACCCTTATCATTAATTCTCCACAGGCTTTCAGGACCCCAAGCCACCATCCTGTGCAAAGAAGGCCATCCCATTGACAGTCGTACATTCCAGAACCGCCAAGCCCTTAGCAACCACATTATCGATCTCTATAGCGATTTCGATAAAAGCCAACCCATTGTTAAAAGCCTCACTCCCTGAATCTTTGAACCAATCAAAGGCTTAGGGACTCGACATCATCAAGCCAGACCGGCTTCAGATCTTCAACCAAGAAAAAGCGTCGTTGTTTAGAACTCAACGAGCCCAGATCACAATGCATCAAAATTTCGACAATTTGATTGAAATCCTTGGCTAAGGATAGGCCTAGTACGTGGGCATTGCCAAAACTACTGTATTTACGTAAGAGCACCGGCAAGTTGAAGTTTTCTCCCCAGTGGTGACGCAGGGTTCGCTCCAATACAAGATAGGGACTATGAAGCCCATTAGTTTTTGATGAATCCGCGCCAAAATTGGGTCCAAGACAGGCCGAAGCATCAATCGGGAGGGGATGGCGTGCCGCAGGAATCGGCAGATCGCCACGGCAGGGAGATTGTTGCAAAGCGGAGAAAAAAGCCTGATTAAGGGCATCAGTGTAGGGATATTGATTATAAGAAACCATCCCCAAAAGGTGCTGATGGCCTGTGGCCATGGGCAAACTGGCCATGGCCCGCAAAAGCAGGAACAGTACCGGGGTTGTACGCCGATGGGAATCAGCTACAAAAGTTCTACCGATTTCGGCGTAGGACATATCCCTGGATTTAAGGAAAGCATCCAGACCTGGATAGCAATGCTCCAGATAGGAATCGCGGCCGCTCCAGCCGTCGCCATGCCAATGGGACAGGGCCAGGCGCAACGACCCCGCCAGCTGGTGTTGCTCTTGATCCCAGACCACAACATGCCAGTAGTGATTATCTCGGCCATCAAGATCGACCTCACCAGGGCCATGGGGAGAAATCTCCCTGTAGCTCGTGGCTCGCAGGCGACCGATCGCAGGGGCAACGAGCGAGAATTGGTGGGGGGGTAGAAAATAAGCGGTAAAGTTCTCGTACTCCAAACAGCGATAGCGTTCCATCTCGCCGCCGAAAAAGACACGATCGGCGCACGGCATCTCGTCGGGGTAGGGGGCTGATGGTTCAAACAATCCTGACACCTAGGCCTCCCCCCAGAATGGCGGCAACGGGACAAAGCCGGTGGCGCCCCATCTGATCAAGATGAATTGGGATCAAGTTGCCTTACTCCATCAGGGTGCGGGCTCAACGATCGACCACTTCCTGCGCCTGCCCCTGGAGGAGTCGGGACGACACCCCCTGGAAATCGACACCAGTCAGCCCCCGGAGCCGGCCATGGCGAGCCGGCTAGGGGCGATGGCCCAAGTGGTCGTGGTCCGTTACCTGCCCCGCCCCTGGCTCAGGGTGTTGCGGCAGCTGCGGCGCCAGGGCACCGAACTGATTTACCTGATGGATGACGATCTGCTCGATCCCGCCGCCCAGCAGGATCTGCCCGTGTCGTACCGGCGCCGGCTGCAACATCGCATCACCCGCCGTCGCAAGCTTGTGCCGATGCTGTTTGATGCCCTCTGGGTCACCAGCCCAGTCTTGGCGAAGCGCTATGGGCACCTCGGGGCCCGTTGCCTGCCCCTGAGGCCCCATCCCAAGCTGCTGCAAGGGGCTCCACGGCTACAACTGGCTTACCTGGGAACCAGTGTGCATTGGCCGGAGATGCAGTTTCTGGTGCCCGTTCTCCAGGAACTGCAACGGCGCCACGGCCACACCCATGTGGATGTCTTTGGGGATCACCAGGTCAACCGCCTCTTTCGGGATCTGCCGCGGATGCGGATCATCCACCCGATGGGCTGGAGCCAATATCTGGTGGAAACAGGAACCCACCGGGTTGACCTGCTTCTGTGCCCGTTGCTGGAAAGTCCGTTCAATGCCGCCCGTGCCCCGGTGAAATTCATCGACGCCGCCCGCACCGGGGCCGTCGGCCTCTACTCGGACCGGCCGCCCTATCGGGGCTGGATCCGTGATGGGGAGGATGGTTTGCTGCTGGGGGACAGCCCCAGCGACTGGATCGCAGCCATCGGAGCCCTTATCCTGGATCCCGACCGTCGCCTCAGGTTGGCCCAGGCCTGCCGGCAGCGGGCCCAGGAGCTGGCCGGCTTGGGGGGAGCAGAGAGCGGATGACCACACCAAGTCCCGGCGCAATCGAGGGCTGGGAGCCGCCCAGCTCCCGTAGCGTGAGGGGGTCCGCCCCGCTCCAGCGTCCTTCCACCATGGCCCGTCGCCCTGCGGTTACCACTGCGCTTGTCTTCGCTGTGGTGGGTGGGTTGTCCCTGGTGGAGCCTGGGCTGAGCGGCCAAGCCCAGGCGGGGGGCCTCTATGGGAGCGGGGGATATGGTCAAAATCAACCGGTTTTGTATCACCTCGGCCCAGGGGACCGAATCAAGAGCTCGGTGTTTCACATGGAGGGCTACGAGACGGTGGCCGAAGTCCTCAGTGATGGCACCATCAATTTGCCGCGGCTGGGCAGCGTGCCGGTCTGGGGACTCACCATGGACCAGGCCCGCGCCCGCATCACCACGGGCTATGGACGGATCCTGCGCCATCCGATCGTCTACATCGACCTGGTGGAAGCCCGTCCGGTGCGTATCTCCATCAGTGGCGAGGTGCAACGGCCCGGTCTGTACAGCATCGGCCGCGGTGGCACCAACCAGCTCTCCAGTGGGGGCACCACCACCCCTTCGACGTTCATCCAGACCAGTGGTTGGCCCACCCTGGTGGATGCCCTGCAACGGGCTGGGGGACTCACCGCCTACGGCGACTTGAAGCAGATCACCGTCGAACGCTCGACTGGCGGACCAGGCTCTCCGGTGCGCACCCTGCAATTCGACTTTTTCAGGGTGCTGCGCAGCGGCGGCCAGGTGACCAATCCCCTGCTCTACGACGGAGACAGCATCCGGGTTCCCCGCGCCGAAAACCTCACCGAATCGGAGATGCTCGCGGTGGCCTCCTCCACCTTCGCCCCAGACACCATCAGCGTGAATGTGGTGGGTGAAGTGGAGCGACCCGGACCCCAGAACGTCAAAGCCAACAGCCCCCTCTCCGGCGCCCTGCTTTCGGCCGGTGGCCTGACGCGCCGCGCCAATCCCTCCACCGTGCGGCTGCTGAGGCTGGAGTCCAGCGGTTCGATCAAGCAGGCCACCATCAGCTTCAACCCCGCCGCAACCCTCGGCTCGCCCCAGAACCCGCCCCTGCAACAGGGGGATGTGGTGGTGGTGGATCGCCACGGCTGGGCCAAGGCCAACGACAGCCTGCGCTCCGCCATGGAGCCCATCGCTCCCATCATCAACGCGGCCAGCCTGTTCCGCCTGCTGGGCATCCCCTATTGAGCGGCCTGACCACCCTGGACGCCTAACGTGCCAAACCTTCGCCCCTCCGGCCTGCCGCCGGGCGCTGCTGTGACCCTGCGGCTGACCAACACGCTGACCCGGCGCCTAGAGCCGTTCGTGCCCATAGAGAGCGGCCGGGTGTCGATCTATTGCTGCGGCGTGACGGTTTACGACCTGTGTCACCTGGGGCACGCCCGGAGCTACATCGTCTGGGATGTGCTGCGGCGTTATTTGCAATGGGGCGGATATGCCGTCACCTACGTCCAGAATTTCACCGATATCGACGACAAGATCCTCAAGCGAGCGGCAGCGGAAAACAGCACCATGGCCGCGGTGAGTGAACGCAATATCGAGGAGTATTGGCGGGATATGGATCAGCTCAATATCCTGAGGCCCGATCGCACCCCCCGGGCCACCCTCTGCCTGGATGCGATCCGCACCATGATTGGCGAATTGGAGGCGCGGGGAGCGGCCTACAGCACCGATGGTGATGTCTATTTTGCCGTCACGGGCAAAAGCGATTACGGCAAACTCAGCGGCCGCGATCTACAGCAACAGCAGGAAGGCGCCAGCGGCAGGCTCAACCAGGAAGAAGAAAACCGCAAACGCCATCCCTTTGATTTTGCCCTCTGGAAAGGGGCCAAACCGGGGGAGCCCAGTTTCCCTTCGCCCTGGGGGGCGGGGCGACCCGGCTGGCATATCGAATGCTCGGCCATGGTGCGCCAGGAATTGGGTGAAACCATCGACATTCACCTAGGTGGAGCCGACCTGATCTTTCCGCACCACGAAAATGAAATCGCCCAGTCCGAGAGTGCCACCGGCCAATCCCTGGCCCGCTACTGGCTGCACAACGGCATGGTGAATGTCAACGGGGAGAAGATGAGCAAATCCCTGGGCAATTTCACCACGATCCGGGCCCTGCTGGCCGATGGCGTCAGCCCCATGACCCTGCGCCTGTTCGTGCTGCAGGCCCACTACCGCAAGCCCCTGGATTTCACCCGGGCAGCCCTGGATGCGGCGGCGACCGGTTGGCAGGGGCTCAGGGCAGCCCTGGGGGTTGGCAAGACCCTGGGTTGGACGACAGAACCTGCTGGTTTGCCCCAGCCGGCCTGGTCGGACGAACTGGCCGCCAGCCGTACCCGCTTCGTCGCCGCCATGGACGATGACCTGAACACCGCGGCCGCCCTGGCGGAATTGTTTGATCTGGCTAAACCGCTGCGGGGCCTGGCGGGGCGGCTGCGCACCGTTGAAGTCAGCCAGTACAGCCCCAGCCCGGAAGAACAAAACCTGGAGGGGCGTTGGCGATTACTGGTGGAGCTGGCCGGGGAGGTGCTGGGGCTGATTCCTACAAGCAAGCGCGAACCGTTGGACGCAGAAGTCAGCGCGACGACCCCCGTTGGCGTCATTCACTCAGCCCCAGGCTCCTCCGCAGGCTTCAACCTGGAAGGGACGCCAGCAGGCAGCCTGGATACGGAAAAGATCGTCTATGAATTGCTACAACAACGCTATCTGGCCAAAACCAAAAAGGACTACGCCAAAGCCGACCAACTGCGTGACGCGTTGATCAACCAATACCGAGTTGAAATCTTTGACAAAAAAGCCGGAATCACCACAGCCACCGGCGGCGTTCTCCAGGAAACAATCCTGACCTTCGATCCTGCGGCCCAGCCTGTTGATTCCCCCTAAACACCCCTAGGGATCATCTTGCGCCGCAGGCGGCGGGGATGTCTGCTTCATGGCCGCCTCGATGCGACGGATCCGCACCAGGGTCTGTTGCCACACCTCCAGGCGGAACCCGGCGGGTCCATCGCCCGCGGCCGCTTCCTGCCGGGTGGCTTCCACCAGGGCCTCCAGATCGCCACCCCGCTCAAAGGCATCCCACAACTGCCGTTCGAGTCGGGCCCGGGCGATGAAATTCCAGCGCTGCAACCAAAGCATCCCGTGGCCCCTGAGAGGTTCAGTTAAGACCCCCGCCACCCCAGTGTCTCCATCCAAGGCCGATGAGAGACTGGGGCGCCGTCGCCCCCGGGATTCTCACCTTGAAAGCCATTGCCGTGCTGGGCTCCACTGGCTCCATCGGCACCCAGACCCTGGAGATCGTTGAAGCGTTTCCGGATCGCTTCCGGGTGGTGGCCCTGAGCGCCGGCAACAACCTGGCGCTGCTGGTCGATCAAATCAGACGCCACGCCCCCGAGGCCGTCGCCCTCGCCGATCCAACGCGACTCGGAGAACTGGAGGAGCGGCTGGCGGCCCTGGAACCCAGCCAACGGCCGCCGCGGCTGCCCCAGTTGCTGGGGGGCAGTGAGGGCATCTGTGCGGTGGCCGCCTGGTCCAGTGCCGAGCTGGTGGTGACCGGCATCGTCGGTTGCGCCGGCCTGCTGCCAACCTTGGCCGCCATTCGCGCCGGTAAGGATCTGGCCCTGGCCAATAAGGAAACCCTGATCGCCGCCGGACCGGTGGTCCTGCCCGAGTTGGAGCGCAGCGGCAGCCGCCTGCTGCCGGCGGATTCCGAGCACTCCGCCATTTTCCAGTGCCTGCAGGGCACCCCCTGGCCCGAAACGGCACGGCTCTCCACGGGGCGCCCCACACCGGGCCTGCGGCGCATCCTGCTGACGGCCTCCGGCGGCGCCTTCCGGGACTGGCCCGCGGCGGACCTGGCCAAAGCCACCGTGGCGGATGCCACCAGCCATCCCAACTGGAGCATGGGGCGCAAGATCACGGTGGATTCGGCCACCTTGATGAACAAGGGACTCGAGGTGATCGAAGCCCACTACCTGTTCGGCCTCGACTACGACCATATCGAGATCGTCATCCACCCCCAGTCGATCATCCATTCGCTGGTGGAACTGGCCGATTCCTCCGTGCTGGCCCAACTGGGCTGGCCGGACATGAAGTTGCCGATCCTTTCCTGCCTCAGCTGGCCCGAGCGCATCGAAACCCCCTGGCCCCGTCTCAACCTGGCCCAGGTGGGTCAGCTGACCTTTCGGGAGCCGGACCGGGCCAAGTACCCCTGCATGGAGCTGGCCTACGCC